>JADMIO010871457.1_pt1 | contig 87357 bp, 61 predicted proteins | sample 8958161 | NCBI WGS metagenome assembly JADMIO01 (sample SAMN16585339, study PRJNA669376) | soil metagenome | isolation source: Crop rotation soil | place: USA: Cullars Rotation, Alabama | collected 2011 | reverse complement strand
GGCCGCGACTTCAAGTCACGTGAATTCCAAGCTTCGGATCCCACTGTGCTGGAAAGGATCTGCACGGTGCCGCCGGTGAAACGTGCCTCCCCGCGGTAGTCGCGAAGCTTTGCAATCGTCAAATCCAGATTGCGCGCGACGGTGCTCCAGGGCGCTCCGGCGTCCTGGTAGGTGAACTCGCCGCGTTCGGCGCGTACGAGTTGGACCGTCGTGGTGAACCGGCGAGGCTGATTCGATTCCCGCCGCGGCAGGCGGATGAAATTGTGACCGCCCCCGGCATACGTCTCGACGCGCATCTGCCAGTCGGACATGACCACCGACTCGATGAAGATTTCCCGACGCATCAGCGCCGTCCACCACGGCATCGTCACGACGATGCGACCCGCATGGAAGAAGGGCGCGGTCCCGGGCTTGATGTTCTCGATGATCAGATCGTCGAATTCGAAGCGGCCGCGAGACAGGTTCGCCGACAGGCGTCCGATGTGCAGCGGGCGCTGAATGAGCCGGCTGGCCTGCTGCTCGGCCAGCGGTTTCAACGCGGGTCCCAGGTCGATGACGGCCAGCGCGACCAGCAGGCCGACGACCAATCCCACGATCGTCAGGCCGAGCAGCCGGATCACACGCCTCAGCCGCGCAAACCGGCGTCGCGGCGGTGGTGCCGGCACGTCCGGTTCGAGGGGGGGATCGTGGGACACGTCGACTACTCCACTACAACGAGCAGCCGTCCCGCCTCGACCGACTGGCCGGCGGCGACGGCGACCTCCTTGACACGGCCGGGTCGCGGGCAGGACAGCTCGTTCTCCATCTTCATCGCTTCGACGACGACGAGGGGTTGCCGGCCGGCGATCTGGTCGCCGGGCGCCACGAGTACCCTCAGCACTTTGCCGGGCATGGGCGCGATGATGCGCTGTTCGCCAGCCGCCGCGGCCAGGGCGGCTCCGCGTCTCGACCGCCGCCCGTTCACGACCGCCGTCAGCGTCCCGCCGTGAAGGTGCACCGACAGCTCGCCGGAGACCAGCCCTTCCGCGAAGCCGACTTCGTGCGACGCGCAGCCATCCTCCGGGAATAGCACCGACAACGTGTCGGCCTCCACTCGCGTCGCGTCGACCAGACGCGTCAGACCATCGTAATTGACGCGGAAAAGGGTCTCGTGGCCGCCGATTCGTTCGACGTTGATGACACGCGAGACGCCGTTGATCTCGATTTCGAAAATCATCGACAGGCCATCCGGGAAGCGCGGCGACCGCTCGGGATCGAGGCACTCACGACCGCAGACCCTCGCGCCGGGCAGCCAGGCGCCAGCCGCTGGCCCGGCCGTCGGCCGATCCCTGGACCGGAACGTTCGACGTCGCGTCGAGCAGCGCGCGGATGCCGGTCGCGATGAGCGCCAGATCCCGCGACTGATCCGGCGCTTCCACGAACGGCTCGGTGCGCGTCTCCAGCACGTGATCCAGATACGTGGTATCGAAGCGCCCCTCGAGGAAATCCGGATGCACGAGCATCCACTGGAAGAAGGGAATCGTCGTCTTGATGCCGCGCACCTCGTATTCCGAGAGCGCCCGCCGCATCCGCGCGATCGCCTGCGTCCGGTCCTCGCCCCACGCGCTCAATTTGGAAATCATCGAGTCGTAGAAGATCGGCACCGCGAAGCCGGCCTGCACGCCGCTGTCGCGGCGGATGCCGGGTCCGGCCGGGGCGTGCAGGTAGTGGATCATCCCGGGATTCGGCATGAAACGGTTGTCCGGGTCCTCGGCGTAGATCCGGCACTCGATCGCATGGCCGTGCGGCCGCAGCGTCCGCGCCGGATCGAGCGTCAGGCGCTCGCCACGCGCAATGCGAATCTGCCAGTGCACGAGGTCCAGACCGCTGACGAGCTCCGTAACCGGATGCTCGACCTGGAGCCGCGTGTTCATCTCGAGGAAATAGAACCTTCCCTGCTCATCGACGAGCGTCTCGATGGTCCCCGCGTTGGTGTAGCCGACGGCCCGGGCAACCGAGGTCGCGGCTGCCGCAATGGATTGGCGCAGGTCCTCGCTGACGGCAACCGACGGTGATTCCTCGATCACCTTCTGATGCCGGCGCTGGATCGAGCACTCGCGCTCGACGAAGGGAATGACGGTGCCGTAGTGATCGCCGAGCAGCTGGATCTCGATGTGGCGCGGCCGCGCCAGCTTCCGCTCGAAATAGACGGCGGAATCGCCGAACGCGGAGCCGGCTTCCGAGCCCGCGGCCCGGACGGCGGCGCCGAGATCCTCCGGACGCGCCACCGTCCGCATGCCTTTCCCGCCCCCGCCGGCGACCGCCTTGACGAGCAGGGGATAGCCGATGTCGGCGGCAATGCGCTGGAGCGCCGCTTCGCCGATGCGGACATCGACGGGTTCTTCGAGGCCGGGCACGACGGGCATGCCGGCCTTGATGGCCGCGCGGCGGGCCGCCGTCTTGCTTCCCATGAGGCGGATGGCATCCGCCGACGGCCCGATGAAGGTCACGCCGGCAGCGCGGCATGCGTCGGCGAAGTCCTCGTTTTCCGCGAGAAATCCGTAACCCGGATGCACCGCATCCGCCCCGGCCCTCTTGGCGGCGTCGAGGATGCGATCGATGCGGAGGTAGCTCTCGGCGGGGGCATTGGACCCGATGTGGAACGCTTGATCCGCGTAGCGGACGTGCGGCGCGCCCCGATCCGCGTCCGAGTACACCGCAACGGTTGCCAGGCCGAGATCCCGGCAGGCTCTCATGATGCGGATGGCAATTTCGCCGCGGTTCGCAATCAGAATCTTGTTCACGCTGGTCGACGCTGGGCGCCGCGCTCCGAGATCATTACCGAGATGGCCTGACAGCCCACGAGCTAGAGCGGAATGTTGCCGTGCTTCTTGGGCGGATTCTTGTCGCGCTTGGATTCGAGTCCCCGCAGGGCCGCGATCAGCTTCCGCCGCGTGTCCCGCGGACGAATGACTTCGTCGATGAACCCGCGCGCCGAAGCGACGTACGGATTGGCGAACTTCTCCCGGAACTCGGCCACCTTCTCGGCGCGGAGCACCGCCGGATCCGGAGCCGTTTCGATCTCGCGCTTGTACAGGATGTTCACCGCTCCCTCCGGTCCCATGACCGCAATCTCCGCCGTCGGGAACGCGAAATTCACATCCGTCCTGATGTGTTTGCTCGCCATGACGCAGTAGGCTCCGCCGTACGCCTTGCGCGTGATGACGGTGACCTTTGGAACGGTCGCTTCGGCGAACGCAAAGAGCAGCTTTGCGCCATGCCTGATGATGCCGCCCCACTCCTGCACGGTCCCCGGGAGAAACCCGGGCACGTCCTCGAAGGTCACAAGGGGAATGTTGAACGCGTCGCAGAAGCGGACGAAGCGGGCGCCCTTCACCGATGCGTCGATATCGAGGCAGCCCGCCAGATGCGCCGGCTGGTTCGCGACGACGCCCACCGACCGGCCGCCGAGCCGTGCGAAGCCGACGATGAGGTTGCGGGCGTAGTGCTCGTGCACCTCCAGGAACGCGCGCTCGTCCACCACGCGCAGGATGAGATCGTGCATGTCGTACGGCTGGTTCGGATTCGCGGGCACCAGCGTGTCGAGCGCCACATCCTCGCGGTCGGCGGGATCGCTCGTGGCCGCCATCGGCGCATCTTCGAGGTTGTTGCTCGGCATGTACGACAGCAGCTCGCGGATGAGCGCGATGCATTCCCGATCGTCGGACACGGCGAAATGCGCGACGCCGCTCTTCGCGTTGTGCGTCATCGCGCCGCCGAGCTCCTCCTTGCTGACCTGTTCGTGCGTCACCGTCCGGATGACTTCCGGCCCCGTCACGAACATGTAGCTGGTTCCCTGGACCATGACGGTGAAATCGGTGATGACCGGCGAATAGACCGCACCGCCCGCGCAGGGCCCCATGATCGCGGAAATCTGCGGAATGACGCCGGACGACAGCGTGTTTCGCAGGAAGATGTCGGCATACCCTCCCAGCGACAGCACGCCTTCCTGAATACGTGCCCCGCCGGAGTCATTGAGTCCGACAATTGGCGCTCCCAGCTTCAACGCCAGGTCCATGATCTTGACGATCTTGGCGGCGTTGGTCTCCGACAGCGATCCGCCGAAGACGGTGAAATCCTGCGCAAACGCAAACACCTGCCGCCCATCCACGCGGCCGTGCCCCGAGACGACGCCGTCGCCCGGCACGATGTGCTGGTCCATCCCGAAGTCGCGGCAGCGGTGCGTCACGAGCTTGTCGATCTCGTCGAACGTCCCCGGGTCGAACAACAGCTCCATGCGCTCGCGGGCGGTGAGCTTGCCGGCCCCATGCTGGCGCGCGATGCGATCGTCGCCGCCTCCGAGCTCGGCGCGGCGCTCGAGATCCGCCAGGCTGTCCGTTGGTGAGATGGGCGTGGTCATAGTGGGCATGGGCACCCCTCGCGGCACGTCGCGTCCGAGCAGGCACGGCCGCAGAGTGCGGGATTGTCCGGATTCAGCGACCCGTCTCCTCCACTCGATTCGATTCGACGCTGACGTTCTGGGGCGTCGCGCTGTCGACGGCGACCACGGCATACACGTACCGGACCCCCGGCTGGATCGTGGCATCGCGGAACGTCGTGTCGTGAATGGGCGTCGGCGTGAGGGCTTCGAGACGCGTGCCCGGGGCCACACCGCGCAACACCAGATATCCCGCGAGATCCCCTTCCGTGTTCGGCTCCCAAATGAGGTTGACCGCGCCCTCGGCGCCCACCGCTGCGAGACTCCGCGGGGCCGCCGGAGGAAAGGTATCGCGCGGCGTCACGCAGACGGGCGGCGATGGAGCACTCTCGACGGTGACGGTGCCGCGCGCCTCGACGGTCCGCACGACGTAGCAGCGTTCCGTACCGAAGGCCAGACGCGCATCGTCGAACGTCAGGGCATCCAGCGGTGCCGGGTTGATTGGCGTCGGCATGGTGACCACCTGGCCGGCGGTAGGCGCGAGGTATTCGTACACATTATAGGTATGCGGGATCGCGCCGGGAAAAAGCGCATGGGCGGACAAGAGCGGCGGCGGAGCGGGCACCGGTGCGGCCTGCGATGCGCTGTCAGCGGGCGTTCCTGGCGCCGGTGCACCGGCCGGCGGAGTCGCGGCCGCGGGTGTCGGGGCGGACGTCGCGTCCTGGCTCCGGCGGCGAGCCGTGGGCGGCGGCACCCACTGCAGGTGCAGATGCGTCTCGTCGTACGTCACCACGGGCGCCGACGGAGGATCCGGCACATCGATGAGCGGCACGGCCAGCCGGGCCGAGAGCGCGCCCGCGGCGCCGTGCTTCGATCGGCCGGTCACCACGTAGACCCGCGACAGCGGTTCGGCGCGCGCCGCGACGAGCGGGCGGCTCAGCGGCCGCAGCACGGCCATCGGTTCCGGCAGCCGACGGTTGGCCGCGTACTTGGCCTGGTCCGGATGCTCGAACGGCGTCCATGCATCGGTCTGCAGCCGCTCCAGCAGCGTCACCTTCTCGCCCTGCGCGGGACGGGGATCCGGCGGCGGAGGCGGCGGTTCCGGACCTTCTTTGGGCGGCGGAGGCGGAGGCGGCCGGACGTCCATGCGCGCCACCGGCGTGCCATACTTGAGGAATTCCCGCTGATCGAACGAACGTCCGGAGGGATCCTCCGGCTTTCCGGTGATGGCGTAGGCTTCCATGCGCACGACGTCGGCCGGCGTCGTGTTGTCGGCGTTGCGCGCCGGAATCGTGAACTGCAGGAAGACATCGTTGTCCAGCCGTCGCACGGTGAGATCTTCGACGCGCGCCGGCGCGGGTCGCAGCGGAGGCCGCGGGGGCCCTTTCTTCCCGCACGCGATCGCGAGAGCCAGTGCGAGCCAGACGGTGGTCGACAGCACGGCGGAGCCTGAACGGGATCGGTTCACAGGACGTAGCGCGACAGATCGTCGCTCTTCACGATTTCGGCGAGCATCCGGTTGACATACGGTTCGTCGATCGTAATGGACGTTCCGGAGAGTTGCGGCGCGTCGAAGGAGACTTCATCGAGCAGCCGCTCCATGACGGTATGGAGACGCCGCGCGCCGATGTTCTCGGTGCGCTCGTTGACGAGGGCCGCGAAGTCGGCAATCCGCTCGACCGCCGCGCGGTCGAACTGCAGGTCGACGCCTTCCGTGCCGAGCAGGGCCACGTACTGGCGAATGAGCGCATTGCGCGGCTCGGTGAGGATGCGCACGAAATCTTCACGCCCCAACGCTTCCAGCTCCACGCGGATCGGGAAGCGGCCCTGCAGCTCGGGAATCAGATCCGACGGCTTCGAAACGTGGAAAGCGCCGGCCGCGATGAACAGGATGTGATCGGTCCGGACCATCCCCCACTTCGTGTTCACGGTCGTCCCTTCGACGATCGGGAGCAGATCGCGCTGCACGCCTTCGCGGCTGACATCGGGACCGTGCCCACCCTCGCGTCCGGCAACCTTGTCGAGCTCGTCGAGGAACACGATGCCCGCCTGCTCGACGCGCTCGACAGCCGAGCGGCTGACCGTTTCCATGTCGACGAGCTTCTGTTCCTCCTCCCGACAGAGATGATCGAACGCCTCCGGCACGCGGAGCCGGCGTTTCTTGGAGCGTCCCTGGAAGATTCCCGGCAGCATCTCCTTGACGTTGATGTCGATTTCCTCGAGCGACGATCCTGAAACGACCTCGAACATCGGCGTCGATCGCTCGCGCACTTCGAGCTCCACGGTCCGATGATCGAGCCGACCCTCGCGCAGCTGCTCGCGGAACCGGTCGCGCGTCCGGTTGGCGACGTCGCGGTGTTCGGTCGCCTCACTCTCATCGGCAACGCCAGGCGAGGGGGGCAAAAGCAGATCGAGCAGACGCTCCTCTGCATGCTGACGCGCCTTTTCCCGAACGAGCGCCAGCATCTCCTCGCGCACCATGTCCACGGCGAGGCCGACCAGATCGCGGACGATCGACTCCACGTCGCGGCCGACGTAGCCGACCTCGGTGAACTTGGACGCCTCGACCTTCAAGAAGGGAGAGCGGGTGAGCCGCGCGAGACGCCGGGCAATCTCCGTCTTGCCGACGCCGGTCGGGCCAATCATCAGAATGTTCTTCGGTGCGACCTCTTCTGCCATGTCGGGCGGCAGCTTCTGGCGGCGCAGGCGGTTGCGCAGCGCAATCGCCACCGCGCGCTTCGCCTTGTGCTGACCGACGATGTACTTGTCGAGCTCGGACACGATTTCGCGAGGCGTCAGCGACTCGGCGGACGACGGCGTGACTTCGGGCAGGTAAATCGGCATTCGCATCAACCGCGGATGGCCATGGACGCATGATAGTCCAGCGTCCCGGCCTCAGAGCTCCTCGACGGTGATATTGGTGTTCGTATAGATACAGATCTCGGCGGCAATGGCCATGGCGTGCTCGGCGATTCCGCGCGCATCGAGTTGAGCGTGCCGCGCGAGCGCACGCGCCGCGGCCAGCGCGTACGGACCGCCCGATCCAATCGCGACAATCCCATCGTCCGGCTCGATGAGATCGCCGGTACCGGACACCAGAAAGGTCCGCTGCGAATCGACGACGAGAAGGAGCGCCTCGAGCCGGCGCAGCACCCGATCGGTGCGCCAGTCGCGTGCCAGCTCCACGACCGCACGCTCCAGATTCCCGCGATATTCCTCGAGCTTTGCTTCGACCCGCGCGAAGAGGGCGAAGGAATCGGCGGCCGAGCCGGCAAATCCCGCGAGGATCTTGCCGTGATAGAGGCGTCGAATCTTGCGCGCCTGCTCCTTCACGACGGTAGCGCCGAGGGTGACCTGCCCGTCGCCGGCCATCACCGTGCGCCCGCCCTGCCGGACGGACAGGACGGTCGTCGCGCGAAACGTTTCAACCGATGGATGTGTCACGTGAGCCAACGCGGAAGGCACGACCGAACGCGGTTCGTCGGCAGTCTGGCGCTGGGCCGAGTCTAGTGGCATGCACCACCCATTTCAATAGTGCCACTCGGGCAGGAGGTCCCGTCAGCACCCCCGCGCTCACACGCGCAAGCCGCGAACGCTGGCTCGGAAACCGTGCCGCAGAAACGATGGCGCGCGTGCCATGGCTGCGCACTTCCGGTGACAACTGCCTCCACGTCGGGAGACAGCACAGGCCCGGAGTCCATTGTGCTTGCGACGTGGACGCGCGTTTCAAGCTGTCGACCCTGGCCAGAGAGTTGCACATACTGGCATCAGTCATGCGTCTGAGGAGGTTCATCGTGAACGGTTATTTTTCCTCCACAGTCGCCGTTGCTGCGCTGTCTGCGTCGCTTTGTGCCTTTGCGGCAGCTCCGCCGCAGCGACGGCCACCTTCGGATTCCGGCTCGGCACCCGCGACGCCGCCCCCGGCAACGGCGCGGCCTGCGTCGCCCGGTTCGTCAGGATCCGGGCGCGTGGCGGTACCCCGCGAGCCGACGACCGATTCCGGCGAGCGATCCCGCGGCGCGCCGCGTGAGCCGAACGGACGCTCGACGTCGCCCGCCCCGGCTGATGCGGGAAGCCACACCGCCGTCAACCGCGTCCCGCCTGCGACCGCGTCGCCTGCGGCCGATGAGTCACAGCCGTCTTCGACGAGCGTCAACGCGCGCGACCGCCGGCCGCCCGGCGAATACCTCGGCGTCGCCGTTCCGCGCGTACCGGGGTCTGCGCCGGTTCCCGGCTGGGGCTGGGATCACAACGCCTATCACACGCACTATCACCCGTCGTCGTGGTACTGGGTTCCGTGGGGCTTCGGCCTGGGCTCCTGGGCGTACTACGACCCGTGGGCGTGGGGACCACCTTACAACTACGGGTACGTCACCACGTATGGCGTGACCCACGGCGCGACCGGTGCCATTCGCCTCAAGGTCACCCCCCGGGAGGCCCAGGTCTTCGTGGACGGGTATTTCGCAGGCACGGTCGACGATTTCGATGGAACCTTCCAGAGACTTCGTCTCGAGGAGGGGCCGCACACCATCTCCGTGAGGTTGGACGGGTACGAACCGCTGGAATTCAAGGCTTACGTGACAGCCGATGTCACGATCACGCTTCCAGGCCAGTTGCGGCCTGTGCCATAGACGACAGAATCGGGACGCGTCGTGCGAGGAAAGATCTCGGACGGAGTCGGCGCGTTCCGAACAGGCCGCGCGGCAGCGTCCTTGCTCCGTTTCTCTACGACACGCTGGCCGTCGTCCCGACCCTTCGCGCGCGTGAGCGGAAGAACAGATAGAGCGGCACACCAACGGCCATCACCACGAGACCGGCGGCCGAGGGTCCGGGGCTGCGCCAGACGGCATTGGCAACCATCGCCGCGCTGGCAATGACGAACAGCCCCGGCGCGAACGGATACCCCCACGTACGGAAGGGCCGGTCCGCCCCGGGGTTGCGCCAGCGCAGGACGAACAGACCCACCACGGCAATCCCGGAGAAGAGAACGACCGCGAAGCCCGTGTAGTCGACGAGCTGCTCGAAGGTGCCGGACAGCACGAGCAGGCTGGCCCACGCGGCCTGCGCAATCACCGAGACGGCCGGGGTCCGATAGAGACGATGCACGCGTGCTGCGGCAGGAAAGAAGAGACCGTCGCGCGCCATGGCGTAATAGACGCGAGGTCCGGCAAACACCATCGCACTGATGCTGCCCGCGACGATGAAGAGTGTGATCACCGCGAGGATGTTGCCGGCGGCCGGGCCGAACAGACGATCGGCCGCGGCATCGACGACACGCCCCCTGACGCCGACCAGCTCGGGCACCGGCATCGCGTAGATGTAAAGCACGTTCACCGCGAGGTATACGACGATGACGACTGCGGTGCCAATCGCGAGCGCAAGGGGAACATTGCGACCCGGGTTCTCGATCTCCTCGGCCACGTACGCGGCCGCATTCCATCCCGAATAACTGAACATGACGGGGATGAGCGCCAGCAGCACTCCCCCCGCGGTGGCCGGGTCACCCTGACTGAAATGCGCGACGGTTCCCTGCCCGATTGACAGGCCTGCCGCCACGAACGCCAGGAGCACGATCACCTTGGCCACGGCCAGCCCGTTCTGCACGAGGCGTCCCGGACCGATGCCTCGAATGTGGACCCAGGACAGGAACCAGATGATGAGCAGCGCGAGAAGCGCTTGAGAGGAGAGCCCGAGGGTGATCGGGCCGAGGGGCAGCGCGATGAATGGCGTCGTGTTGGCCGCCGCCGGGAAGAAGCGACCCAGATAGCGGGAAAAGCCCACGGCGCTCGCCGCGATTGCACCCGCGAAGCCGGCGACGAACGATGTCCAGCCGGTCAGGAATGCCGCGAACGTTCCGAAGGCCTCCCGCAGGTAGACGTATTCGCCCCCGGCTTTCGGCCGGAGTGCGGCCAGTTCCGCATAGGCCATCGCGCCGGCGAATGCGAGGACGCCGCCGAGCACCCACGCGCCGAGCATCGCGCCCGCGTTGGGCGCCGTCGCCGCAATGAATGCCGGCGTGATCAGGATGCCGCTTCCGATCACGTTCGACACGACAATCGCAGCGCCATCGAGGGGGCCGAGTCTTCTCTCGAGCGTCAGGGCGGGCGAGTTGGCGGCTGCCGGTGCGGTGGAGGCAGCCATCAGTGGGTGAGCAGCTGGCGGTCCGTCTTGTACTGCGCGAGTTTCACCCACTGATCCGAGCCGTGCTTGGCGAAGATTTCGACCTGGACGTCCTTGAAGTCCTTGTGCTGCAGCATCTGACCGCGCGGTTGCTCACCGGTGTAGCCGAGCGTCGAGCGCAACACGAACTTCTCGGTGGTCGCGCCCCCCTGCAGACCGCTCGCCGTGATGCCACGTACGAACGCGGATCCGAGCTCCTGCTGATCGCCGATGACCCGGAAGACGGCGTTGAGCTGCACGTTCCGGATCGTCGATCCCGCGACGTTCTTTGCCTGGAAGGAGATGCTGGGGACCAGCTTGTTCTTGCCGTTGACGACGCCCACGTCGTAGAACCCGGTGACGACGTTGGTGATCTGGAGAGACTTCTGGACGTCGAGGCCGTCACTACAACCTGCGACGAACGTGGTGGCGAGCAGCCAACCCGCCAGAATGGCCGGACGGGTCGAGCCGGAACCCGCCCGAAACCGGAGGGTCATGAGCGGATTGTAGATCAGAACGCCTTGACCTCCACGCGCCGGGCGGCCTCATCGCGGGTGAGTCGTCCTGCCTTGAGCGCCTCGAGGTCCGACGCCTTGAGACGAAGCGTGATCGTCACGCTCTCGCTCAAATCGCCGGTCAGAATCGAATCGGTGTTCTCGCGGGCTGCAACGGTCAGCCATTCATCGGGCTGCAACTGCAACGTGGACCCATAGTCCAGCATGGCATCGGCGATCGCACGCTGGACCGCGTCCGTGTACGCCTCGCTCGGATCGTTGAGGATGGCAGCCGCTTCGGCAGAGAGAGCGGGTTCGTTTTCCGGCCCGGCAGGATTGTCGACGCCTTGCGACGCGTCCGCGGACGGCGTCACGGTCGACGCGGGCTGCGCGGTCATCGCGCTCGACACGCCTGGCGACCGCATGGCCGGCGGCCCGACCTGCAGTTCGACCAGCCGGAGCGCCTGTTCCAGTTCCGTCTTCATCCGCGCATCGTGCTGCGTCTGGACCATGCGCCGGATCGACTGCAGCGCGCGCGTCAATTCTCCGTTCGACTGCGAGAGCGTCCGCATGCTCCAGCTGACCGACCGATGGAGGACAGGCACATCGACGGCGAAGAACACGCCGTAGCCGTCCAGCCGGAAGCCGCGCGCCCGCGCGGGACCGCTGAAGAGCGAGATGTCCGGAGAGACGACGCGCATCTGGGTGCTGACGAGCTGCGCCCCATGTTGCACGGCGTTCTCGAGCACACCTTCCATGATGCGAATCTGGAATCGCTGCGGAGAGACCGGCGCAGCCGCGACCCGCGCGGTCGCCCCTGGCTGTGGCGCCGGCTGCGCCGCAATGGGGCCGGCGACCAACGCCAGCAGTCCTGTCAACCACATCGCTTTCACGTTCATGTCCTCCGCGACCATCGGGGGTCGTTCGAGCTTCAGCGGGGCGGCTCCTGCTGCGACACCCGCATGATGTAGTTCATCAACTCACGGGACTTCGCGGCTTCCTGCTCGGTTCTGCCCTCGAGCCGCCCGAAGCCCTGTTGAATCTGTACGAGGTCGGCCTGGCGCTGCACGGACACGTCGCGCGAGACCTCCGTCATCCGCAGCGCGAGATTGCGCTGCTGCCGGATTTCGCTTTCGTCGATCAATTGCTGCACACGCCGCAGCAGCTCATCGTCGTTGGCATGGCTCGACACCGCGGTCGCCATCGGTGCGGAGCCTGGCGCCGCCGGCCGCGACGACCCGAACTCGCGACGCAGCTGCTGCTCGAGCGAGACCAGGTCCGCGCGCCACGGCGCGCTGCCGGTCTGGCTGACCGGTGTCAGGGCGTTCGACGGCCGCAGCTCCCTCGCGGCGGTCACCTGTGACGATCCCCATCCTGTGCGCAGGACGAGGCCGTCGGCGCCGTACCGGATCTCCAGATTCGCGAGGCTGGCTGCGGCGGCCAGCACCAGCACCGCCGCTGCCGCGAGCGGCGCCGCCACCCACGGGCGCCGCCAGACCGCCGGCTTGACGAGCGGCTCCGCCACGACCCGGACGTGAGCCCGCAACGGCGGCGATTCCCACGCGGAGAGCGATGCCCGGACAGTCGTCAGGCCCTCCACCTCCGCGCGACAGTCGGCACACTCGACGAGGTGTGCCTCGACCGCGGACCGCTCGTCTGGCGCGACCTCGTCGTAGAGGTACGACACCAGCATGTCTTTCGCGTGGCAGGTCATGAAATCGGTCATGGCGTATTGATGAGGGGGGGAACGAGCCGCCGCGGGTCGAACGCCAGCAGCGGCGCGCCACGTGTCGATGATTCCTTCTGGAGCTCGCGTCGCAGCACCGTCAGGCCTTGATAGAGCCGCGTCTTCACGGTGCTCAGCGGGACTCCCAGCAGATCCGAGATTTCCTGGAACGTCAGCCCTTCGTACTCCTTGAGAATGATGGCCGTGCGCTGGTCCTCGGAGAGCACCTCCATCGCCCGGGCCACACGGCGGCTCATGTCGTCGCGCGCCACGACATCCTCCACGGATTCGGTCGGACCCTGTTCGGCAGCAAGCTCGATGACATCGACGCCCTCCGGTGCCTGCAGTTCCGGCGTGCGGTTACGCCGACGAATCCAGTCCCGGCAGAGGTTCAGCGTGATTCGATACAACCACGACGAGAACTTCGCCTGGCCCTTGAATCCCGGGAGCGCGCGAAAGGCGCGCAGGAAGGATTCCTGCACCACGTCGCGCGCGTCTTCCTCGCGTCCGAGCACGCGATACGCCAGGGCGAAAATCGGCCGTTCCCAGCGCAGGACGAGCTGGTTGAAAGACTCCAAATCCCCGCCGATCGACTTGGCGACCAGCTCCTCGTCGGTGGACGACATTGGCCTCCGCGAACGCCCGGAATGCGGTCCGGAGTCCGTGCCTGCGTCCGTCCACCAGTGCAGGCAGGGCACCCGGAACCGTCCCTTTCCAGCTTAGACGATGCGGGTTGGGGTGCGGTCGGTGTCCGGACCCGATTTTTCGCCCCCGCCGCCGCCGGACGGGCGTCGCCCGTGGCGCGCACAGCCGGAGGGCCAGGACCCCATGCTACGATCGCTCGATGCCCGCCCGTGCGGGCCCCGCGCAGGATGATCCAGCTCTCGAACCTGACCAAAGCCTTCGGTCCCCGGGTCCTCCTCGACTCTGTCACATGGACGGTCGGGAAACGGGACCGCATCGGACTCTGCGGACCGAACGGTGCCGGCAAGACCACGCTGCTCAAGATGCTGGCCGGCCTCGACGACCCCGACCGCGGCGACATCATCAAGCCCTCGGACCTCTCGGTTGGCTACCTGCCCCAGGACGGCCTCCTGCACGCCGGCCGGTCCGTGGCCGACGAGGCCCGTCTCGCGTTCAAGCCGCTGCTCGACATGAAGGCCGAGATGCACGACGTCGAGGAGCGATTGGGCGACGCCGCCGTTCCGGACGCCGAGCACGAACGGATGCTCATCCGGTACAGCGAGCTCCAGGATCAGTTCCGCCAGCACGAGGGGTACAGCATCGACTTGAAGGTGGCGACCGTCCTGCAGGGCCTCGGCTTCTCCGAGCGGGAATTCGACAAGCCGACGGAAACCTTCTCCGGCGGCTGGCAGATGCGGATTGCGCTGGCCAAGCTGCTGCTCGCCAGCCCGGGGCTGCTGCTCCTGGACGAGCCCACGAACCACCTGGACATCTACGCGCGGAACTGGCTCGAAACCTTCCTGGCCGAATATCAGCATTCCGTGATCCTCGTGTCGCACGACCGCTATTTCCTCGATGCCGTCGTGACCCGTATCGCCGATCTCTCGCTGCGGACCATCACGGACTACGTGGGCAACTACAGCCATTACCTCGAGGAGCACACCAGCCGCATCGAGCAGCTCCGCCAGAAGAAGCGCGAGCAGGACGACGAGGTGGCGCGGATGCGGCTGTTCATCGACCGCTTCCGCTACAAGGCGACCAAGGCGGCGCAGGTGCAGAGCCGCCTCAAGATGCTGGAGAAAATCGTCCCGATCGAGGTGCCGCCGGAGCGGAAACGGGTGCACTTCACGTTTCCGGATTGCGCGAAGAGCGGCCGGATCGTGCTGGAACTCAAGGACGTCCGCAAGGCCTACGGCGACAACGTCGTCTTCGGCGGGCTGAACCTGCACATCGAGCGCGGGGACCGCATCGCGCTCATCGGGCCCAACGGCGCCGGCAAGTCGACGCTGATGCGGATGCTCTCCGGTGTGGAAACACCCGACAGCGGCACCCGCACCGCCGGCCACCAGGTCGTTGCCCAGTATTTCGCGCAGGACGAGGCGACGCGCCTGGATCCCGAGCGGACGGTCTACGAAACGCTGTCGGACGGGTCACCGCTGCACATGGTGCCGATGATTCGCAGCATCCTCGGCGGGTTCCTGTTCGAAGGCGACGACGTCTACAAGAAGGCCGCCGTCCTCTCGGGCGGCGAGCGGACCCGGCTGGCCGTCGCCCGCATGCTGCTGCGGCCGTCGAACACGCTGCTCCTGGACGAGCCCACGAACCACCTGGATCTCGACTCCAAGGACGTCCTGCTCGATGCGCTCGAGGATTTCGGCGGCACCCTGATTCTCGTCTCCCACGATCGGTACTTCATCGACAGACTGGCCACGAAAATCGTGGAAGTCGGAGGCGGGCAAGGGGTTGTGTATCCGGGCGGATACGAGGCGTTCCTGTGGAGCAAGGCGCAGCACGAGACCGCATCCGCGGCGGCGCGCGCCGCGCCGCCGGCGCCACGATCAACGCCCTCGGCACCCGTCACGACTGCCGCAACGATCACCGGCGGCAACGGGCGACACTCCGGTGGCGCACCGGCGACCGCCCGCGGACGGCCCGAGCGTCCTGCGGCGAGCGGCCCGCGGGACCGCGAGGAGAAGAAGCGTCTCGAGGCCGAGCAGCGGCGCAGCCGCCGGGCGCTCGAGGAGCTCGGCGGCCGCGTGTCGCGGCTCGAAACGCAGATTGCCCAGCGCGAATCGGAGATGCGTGAGCTCGAACGCGCCATGGCCGCGCCCCATTTCTACGAGGACCACCAGACCAGCAAGCCCGTCCTCGATCGGCATCAGACGCTCATGTGGGAACTCGGCGACTTGATGCACCAGTGGGAAGAACTGTCCTCCGAGGCCGAGAAACGGGCGACCGACCTCGGGGCCGTGAACGCGGTCAAGGACCCTTCCCCTCCCAGAACTCCGAAAATCTGACGGCTCTCCCGAATCGCAGACGGCCTAAGCACCACCGCGAGACTGCGCGTGTCCTGGGGCAGGTGCGTTTCCTGGCGCCCAAGCGCCCCCCACGCCGTCGGCTCGACGTCCGGAGCCCCGCGCCCGACGCCCAAGACGACCTGTCAGCCGTCCGTCCACCTCGTCGATCCACCGACACGCTCGGGCCCCGGCAGGGCTGACCGCCACCCCTCTCGTTGCCGCGGCCGCGGCACTTACAGATGCGTGATCCAAGGCCAAATCTGTGCGTTCGTGTGCGGGGTGGGGTACACGGTTTGGTGTCGGAACACACGGATTCGTGCCTTCCCTCGCCCGGCATGTCACTTGCCAAACACAACATTGTCGCAAGCCGACACGTTTTTATGCCGAACGCTCGCACGCTTCCCGCAAATGCCCGCGGTTCCTCGGAGGGCGAAGCCCCCCGGCAGCGGCGCGCCGCCGCCCGACCGGCCCGCCCCCAGCGGTTCGCGCCGTCGTTCTTTCGAGACGTCGTCGGATCGCTTCGCAACGGCGTGGTGGTGATCACGAGCGACGGCGTCCTGGCCCATATGAACCGGGAGGCCTATCGCGTGCTGGGGCTGACGGCGCGGCCGGACGATATCGGCCAGCGCTACGTGGACGTGCTGCGCCACTGTCCCGAGATCATCCGGATCCTTCGCAGCGCCTTCGAGCTGTCCAACCCGCCGAACCGCGCCGAGCTGCGGCTGCGCGGCACGGATCGCGTGATCGGCTACACCGTCTGCCCCGTCCGCGACGCGGCGGCGCGCATGACCGGCGCGGCGCTGCTCTTCAAGGACCTGACCCGCGTCGAGCAGCTCGAAGAACGCGAGCGGCTGCGCGATCGGCTGGCAGCACTCGGGGAGATGGCGGCTGCCTTCGCGCACGAGGTGAAGAACCCCCTGGCCGGCATCAAGGTGATGGCGGGGCTCCTGAAGCGCCGGGTCGCCGGCGTCGCTGACGCCGAGTCGCTGCTGAACGACATCATCAACGAAGCCAACATGGCGGACAGCATCGTCCTCGAGATCCTGGAGTTCGTGCGTCCGATCCGCCTCCAGGTGGACGCCGTGTCGCTTCCCGTACTTCTCGACGAAGCGGTGCGGCTGGCCGAGAGCCGCGTGGGACGAGGCAACACCGACGTCAGCATCACGCTTGCCGACGACATCCCGCCAATCCAGGCGGATCCGAGCCAGCTGCGACAGCTCTTCACGAACCTGCTGATGAATGCCTTCGAGGCGCTCGAGCAGCAGGGGCGCGTCGCGATCGACGCGAGACTGAAACCGACCGAGCTGGATCCGGATTCGATCGAATGCCGGTATCTCCCGCCGTCGGTCGTGCTCAGCGTATCGGACAACGGACCCGGGGTTCCCGAGGAGGTCCGCGATCGCGTGTTCAGCCCGTTCTTTACGACCAAGCCGCGGGGCACGGGCCTCGGCCTGGCCATCGTCCGGAAGATCGTGGATGCGCACGACGGCCGCATCGACATGGTGGTCGGCGAGGATGGCGGGACCTGCTTCCGCGTGACGATCCCCGTTGTCGCGACGCGTGAGCTGGCAAGCCCGTTTGCCGCCGAGCCCGTCGCGGGCAACACGACCTGAACAACCACAACGCACGGGTCTTTCACGTTCGAGCACCTTTTCCTGCGAGGAACTCCCATGGGTCGCATACTCATCGCCGACGATCACGATTCGCTGCGGCGCGGTCTCAGCCAGGCGCTGGCCGAATCAGGACACGAGGTCGAGGAGGCCAGCAACGGCAATCTCGCCCTCGAAAAGCTCCACGAGGGCAGCTTCGACGTCGTCGTGAGTGACTTGAAAATGGGCGGCGCGGACGGGCTCGACGTGCTTCGCACGACCAAAGCCCTGCACCCGACGACGGCCGTCATCCTCATGACCGCTTTCGGATCGGTGCACACGGCCGTGGAAGCCATGCGGATCGGCGCCTTCGACTACGTGCCGAAGCCGTTCGAAGTGGAGGAGATGGAAGTCAAGATCGAGAAGGCGATCGAGCATCGGCGGCTGAAGCACGAGATCGACTACCTGCGGCACACGCAACAGGATATCTACGAGTTCGACCGCATCGTCGGCTCGAGCGGCGCGTTGAAGCGGGTGCTCGACATCGTCCGCAAGGTGGCGCGCAGCAACACGACGGTGCTCATTCGCGGCGAAACCGGGACCGGCAAGGAGCTCATCGCCGGCGCCATTCATCACAACTCGCTGCGGGCGGCTCGGAATTTCGTCAAGGTCAACTGCGCCGCGCTCCAGGAGAACCTGCTCGAATCGGAGCTGTTCGGCCACGAAAAGGGCGCCTTCACGGGCGCCGACAAGCAGCGCATCGGACGCTTCGAGCAGTCCGACGGCGGCACGCTGTTCCTCGACGAGGTCGGGGACATGAGCGCCAACACGCAGGCGAAGATCCTGCGCGTGCTGCAGGAGCACGAGTTCGAGCGGCTCGGAGGGACCCGCACCATCCGCGTCGACGTGCGCCTCATTGCCGCGACGAACCGCAACCTTGCGGCGATGGTGGCGACCGGCCACTTCCGTGAAGACCTGTACTACCGCCTGAACGTCGTGTCGGTCGACATGCCGCCGCTGCGGGAGCGGAAGGAGGATGTGCCGGCACTGGCCGAGTTCTTCGTGCGTCGATTTGGCGGCGAGCTGAAGAAGCGCATCGAAGGCCTCACACCGGACGCGCTGAAGCTCCTGATGCGGTTCAACTGGCCAGGCAACATCCGCGAACTGGAGAACGCGCTCGAGCGCGCGGCGCTGCTGGCCGAAGGACGCTTCATCACGGCGCAGGACCTGCACCTCGGCGATCAACCCACGGTCACGGAATCCGGTGAGCTGGCGCCGGTCGTGAAGCTGCCGCCGACCGGCATTGCCCTGGACGATATCGAGCGGCAGGCGCTCATCGAAGCGCTGAAGATGTCGAACTGGGTCCAGAAGGACGCGGCGGAACTGCTGCACATCAGCCCGCGGGTGATCAACTACAAGATCAAGACCCTCGGCATCCATCTGCCGCGCGGGCGGCGTCGCGAGCGCGAGCCGCTGGCCGAAGCGGTGTAGAGGACGCGGCCCTCGAGAAGAGGCGCCGGCCCGGCCCGGGCCGGTGTCTCCCAAACCCGCGTTGCGGGCTGCGGCTCCCAAGTGGCGGGGCGAGGCTGGCAACCGGCGGCTGACGCCACGCGCGCGTTGTCGACGTGCGACTTGGCTCCGGCGCTCCCGAACCCACCGGAAAAACGAGCCGGAACGCCAAAGCCTCCAGCCGAAGTCGGCAGCCTGTTCTTCCTTACGCGGATTTCGTCCCGGGCCGCCCGTCGGCAAGGTAGGATGACAGCCGTCCCGCTGTCGACGATGCCGACGGAACTTCTGACCAGCCCCGAACCCGCGTCGGTTGCCAGTCGCTCCGGCCCGGGCCGTCCACCTCGTTCATCATTCCGCACGCTGTTCTGGTTCATCCCGTTTGTCGTCGGCTGGACCGGCGCCGTCATGTGGCTGCTCCGGCTCGATGGCTTCGCGCTCCGTGAATGGCTGCGGACGCGGCAATTCTGGTTTCTCGAAGTGCAATTTGCGGCGTTCGTCGTCTCGACCTTTTTCGTGCGGCGCACGCTGTGGCGGCACGTGAGCGCGGGTGCCGCGCGGCCGTGGCTCGTCGTGGCCGGACCCGTGGTCCTGGCAATCCTCCTGGCGGGCAGCGTCGCACCGCGTACGAACCGCATCTTCTACGACGAGCAGATCTACGAGGATATCGGGCAGAATCTCGCCGATCTCCGGCTTGCGCAGATGTGCAACGAAGGCACCGTGGAATACGGACGCCTTCAGTGCTGGCGCGGCGAGTACAACAAGCAGCCGTACGGCTGGCCCTACCTGCTGAGCGTGGTGTACCGGCTGTTCGGCACGCAGGAGTGGGCGGCGCACAGGGTCAATGTCGCGATCACGGGCCTGCTGGCGCTGGTGGTGGCGGGCCTGGCGCGCTTGTGGTTCGACAGTCCGCGCGCCGGGTTCTTTGCGGCGCTGTCGATGGCAGTGTTGCCCGAGGCTCTCTTGTGGGGACACACGGCCGCAAGCGAGCCGTCCGCGGCCCTGTTCGCCGCCATTGCGGTCCTGGCTGCCACGCTCTACGTACGCGAGCCGACGGTCGCCACGGCCTTCTGGATGGCGGCAGCCGCGGTATTCGCGCTGCAGTTTCGCACCGAATCGCTGCTCGTCCTGATCGTCATTGCTGCCATCGTATGGACATACGCGCGCCGCGACATGGACAGACGAGAGCTGCTGCCGGCGCTGACCGGCGCTGCCTTCCTGATGCTGCCGTGGATCGGCCACCTGATCGCGGTGCGCAGCGAGAACTGGGGTGCGAGCGGCGATCGCATGTCCCTCGCGTATGTGCTGCCCAATCTCGGCGCGAACGGATGGTTCTACCTGCGTGACGAACGATTTCCCGTCCTGGTGACCGCCCTCGCGCTCGTCGGCCTTGTCCGCGGCAGCCGGTCCCGCGGCTGGAGCATCGTGGCGTTGGTCTATTTCGCGGTGTACTTCGGCATTTTTCTTCTGTTCTACGCGGGCAGCTACAACTACGGCGCCGACGTGCGCTTCGCACTCCTGACGTTCCCGCCTCTTGCCGTGTTGAGCGGCGCGGGCTGCATGCATGTCGCGGCGTTCGTGGAGCGGCATGCTCGGGTCGCGCGACGCCGGGCCGCCGCCATCGTCGTCGCGATCATGCTCGGTGCGTTCCTCACGTATCTGCCCCTCGTCCGCGCCACGGGGGAGGAGGCGTGGAGCGCGCGCGAGGACGTCGAGTTCGCCCGCACGGTCGCCGCGAGTCTCTCGCCCGACGCCATCGTCCTCACGCACAATCCCAACATGTTCCTGTTGTGGGGACGGAACGCCGCACAAGCCTCGATCGCGTCGACCGATGAGGAATACGTCCGGAGTGCGCTGTTTTCCCGCTACGCCGGCGGGGTGTTCTTTCACTGGAATTTCTGGTGCAACGTGAGCGATCCCGTCCAGGTCGCCTTCTGCAAGAACGTCCTCGAGCGCTACGACGTGCGACTGCTCCGGGAACATCGCGTACGCGATCAGCGGTTCGCGTTCTATCAACTGCTGCCGCGGCCACACTGAGATTCACGCCGAACGCTGCCGGTCAAACGGTGCGGACGACACGCGCGGCGCGAATGGGCCAACAAGCGTAAGTCCTTCAATGCGCGCTCGCATGTTCCGATCGACGCGACGTTCCGCCGACGGATCGATCGTCCGTCGGCCGCCGTTGATAGACTTCGATCCGGAAGGCGTTCACGTCGAGAGACGACGCAACAAACCGCTCGGCGAGCGTTACCGTCGATTGATTGACCTTCGGCGCTTCGACCACAAGGGCGGCAATCTCCCACCGTGAGGCATCTCCGCCGCCCGCGGCCATCGTGCCGATCGGCACCGCATCGGCAAACCATGCGCTGTGTTGGTGCGCGACCCCGGGGTCGAGCCGCTTCGCCACACACAGCGTCTCTCCTGGATGGACGCCACTGATACGAAAGGACTGCACTCCTGTGAACGCCCGTCCATCGTCCTCGAGGAAGTGGGGCTGAGTCGTGCCGGCATCGTCGAGCTTCATGCGGCGCCCGGACCAGCTGCCGCTGCGAACCACATAGGAATGGACGGCCTCCGAGGCCGGATTGCCCACGTCGACGACGTCGACCAGTTCCCACCGCGCCTGCCCGTGTGCTTTGTGGCGCTGGGCTTGATCGCCCGGACATGCCTGCACGAGTTGCGGTACGCGCACTTCGCCAGGGAGCGCCGCCTGCGCGGGCCGCGTCAGATAGACGTTTCCGGACACCACTCGCCAGGGTTCGGGCGTGCCTGGGAGAACGGCGAGCAACAGCCACTCGGCCGGGATCTGCGGCGGAATGAAGGCGCGAACCCAGGAGGGATCCAGCTCGGGGCGACGGCTGCCGCCCAGCATGACCAGTGCGCCCGTGGACACACTGTCGCTCGCGTCGTGCAGGCGGTGGAAACGGGACGCGCCGGTCTCGCCTGAGCGGAACTCGAAGTAGTCGATCAGCTCGCTATCGGCAAACACCGGGCCCTGAAACGACACGGCCAGTGTCCAGGCTTGGCGTGGATCACGCAGCGCGTCCTGGTTGTGCCGGGCCATGGCCACCGCCGTGGCAGTGTTGACGAGGGCGACGATGCATCCGGAGACGACGAGCGCCGCTCTCCAGCCCGGGCCTCGTAACCAGAGTGCGGATGCAGCGCCGCCTGTCACCACGGCCCCGGGAACCGCCAAGGCTTCCAGAAAACGGGGCAGGCGGTGGAGGGGCACGTAGAGCGGCCACCACTGCAGAGGCGCAAACTCGAGCGTCAAGAATGCGCATGTCAACCACACCAGCGGCACGATCAGGCGTCGCGGTCGACTGCCAGCCGCATAGAGCGACGCGGCGAATGCAACGGGGAAGAAAAGACCGTACGGCGACAGCGGGTGCAGATAGGGACCCGGCCGTTGCACGAGGAACATCCACCTGGGATAGGCAAGGAGCGCCTCACCGCGGTTTTCCAGATATGACGCGAGCATGAACCGGCGGTTGAAGGCCAGCTCGGCGTGAATCGGCGCGAGAGGGTCGCCAGTGACGTGCCAGGCCCAGATCGCGAAGAGTGACAGTCCGAGCCCGAAACCCAACAGGGTTGTTCCGCACCATTTCACACGGCCGCACAGGCACTCCAGCATGCTGGTGACGAGCAATACCGGTATCGAAATCAGGAGAAAGCTCGCTTTTGCCGCAATCGACGCCGCCATGAGAATTCCGCCGATGAGGGCGCGCCCATTCCCGAACGACGATGAGTGGCGCGCGCGGGGGGGCGCGTTGGCACACATCAGTCCACACGCGAGCAACGCGCCACCGACGACGTCGTTGGCCACTGTCGTTGAGAGGACGACGTCCAGGGGGAAGACGGCGACCGCAAGTCCTGCTATGACCCCTGCGCGCGCCCCCGCTGCAGCGAGGCCGAGTCCGTAGGCGGCCATGAGTCCGATCAGCGACGCAATCAGAACCGGCGACACGAAGGCCGCTTCGGTCCAGCCACCGGCCCGAACGCCGAGGGCCAGCGCTCCAAGAAAGACGGGGCGTGCTGCCAGGGGATTGACATCCATGGCCGGGTATCCGCCGTCGAGGATCTCTCGCACGGAACGCGCGTAGCTCGGATCGTCGCCGAGCACGAAACCCGAGAAGCAGAGGACTCTCAGGGCGAGAGCGAACGCGAGCAGCGGAGCGAGCCTCCGCGCGTGGCGCCAGAGGTCGGAGGCTGTCGGCCCCTCCTGTCGTCCCTCAGCGCCGACGCACGAGAAAGGGTCCCATCGCGAGGGCATCGGCGCCGCTCTCTTCGTAGACGGATACGGCTTCTTCGGGCGTGCAGACGAGGGGATCGCCGTGGATGTTGAAGCTCGTATTGAGCACGGCGCCCACACCGAGGCTGTTGCGCAGCTGCCGCAGCACGTCCGCGTACGATGTTTGCGAGGATTCCGACACGATCTGCGGCCGGCATGTGCCGTCCACGCTGATCACTCCCGCCAGCGCGCCGCGGCATTCCGGCTTCACGAGATACCCCATCGTCATGTAGCGATCGGGCCGGCCCTTCCAGTCCGCAAACAGGCGGCGGGCGTCGTCCTCCAGAAGCGAAGGACAGAAAGGCTGGAACCAGACCCGACGCTTCATGAGGAGGTTCAAGCGGTCGCGCAGCTCGACCCGATCCGGCCGCGCGAGCACGCTGCGATGGCCCAGGGCGCGCGGCCCGTACTCCATCGCACCCTGGTACCACAGGACGACCTTTCCGGCAGCGAGGAGATCTGCGACCTGCCCGGCAAGGTTCGCGGGCCGACACGCCGTCAGCCCGCCCGACGCCAGCGCCGCCTGCTCCCTTGTCTCGGTGAACGAGGGTCCCAGTCCGAGGTCGTCCAGGACGAGGCGCACCGGCTCTCCGCGCGAGGCTGCCGCGTCGACGGCCGCCCCCAGCGCAAGGCCCCCGTCGCCCATGTGGGGGAACACGTAGACGTCCTCGACGGCCTCGAGCAGCCGCACTTCCCTGTTCATTTTGATGTTGGATGCGACGCCCCCCGCGAGCGCCACGCGCCGGATGCCGGTGTCGGCCACCGCCGCTTCGATCAGCGAGACACACGCGCGCTGGATGGCTCGCTGCGCCATGTAGGCGAACTGTTCGTTCGGATGGAACCACAACAGCCGCTTCAACCATCGCTGCAGCGCGAATCCGCGCAGGCGCGACACGAGCTCGAGGCGTTCGACACGGAACAGCTCCAGCATCGGATTCCGCTCGTCCGGCACCGGGGCGGCATGGTCGGCGAGCGCCATTACCTTGCCTTCGTCTTCCAGCTCGCGCATGTTCAGCAGATTCGTCACGTGCTCGAAGAACACTCCGATCGAGTGGCGGGCCGGCGTCGCGGCGAGTCGCGTCAGGGTCGAATCACGCCACACGCTGACGGTCGCTGAGAGCCCGTCGCCGAGACCGTCGAGCGTGACGACGAGACAGGTGGGCCAGCCGCTGCCGAGGGCTGCGGCAACGGCATGGCAGCGATGGTGATCGTGAAGCGAGAGCGCGGCGCCGTCCAAGCCGGTGCGATGCAGCTCTCTTCGCAAGATGCGCAGGCTCAGGGCGTGCGAGAGACGATTGGGCGGCCACTCCGTGATGCGCAGCTTCGCGGCCCGTTTCAACGAGGCGGCCAGCCCCGGCGCCGTCTTGCGACGCCGGACCGCGTAGTACGCCTCTTTCGTGGCGGGCAACCAGCGTCCCAGCGTCTTGGCCGGATCGCACGTCGAGGCGGCCACGCTCGCCACGGCGCTCGCGGGTAGCGCGGCCATCTCGAGGCACGTCGCGATCGAGCGATCGGGGAATCGGATCTCGAGCTTGCGTCTGGTCAGCCGTTCCTCGTTGACGGCGGCCGCCACCGACCCGTCGACGAGGAGCGCCGCACCGGCATCGTGTCCATCCCAGATTCCGAGAATGACCACCGGACGTGACCTCAGATCGACTTGCCCGCGGTGCTGGGCGGAGTATCGCGTCGCGCGTCCAGGTCGTGCGGCGACGCGACGGCGAGGCGCCGGTCGTCGCATGGCGGCAGCAGATGCCACATCAGCGAAAAGACGTAGCGAAACGCGGCGCGCCGAACGCGGATGTGTGATGTGCCGAACTGACGCGCGTATTCATGCGTGGGCACCTCTGCCATGCGATAGCCGCGCCGCAGGGTCTTGATGATCATCTCCTGCTCGATGGTCGTGGCATCTTCACGCAGATCCAGCTCGCGTAGAACGGCCGTCCAGATCGCGCGGAAGCCGTTCTGGCTTTCCGACAGGCGCACGCCGAAGCGCCAGTTGATGCAGGCCGTGATGAAGGAGCTTCCGGTCAAGCGGAGGAACTCGTCGAAGCCGCCGTGCAATTCGCTCGATCCGCCCATCAGCCTGGATCCCGAGACGTGATCGGCCGTGCCCGCCAGGAGCGGCTCGATCAACCGGGGGATGTCATCCGGCCGGTGCGAGCCGTCGGCGTCGAGGAAGACGGTGATGTCGCCCTCGATGAGCGGGATGGCGACCCGGATCGCATCGCCCTTGCCGCGCCCGCGGTCCTCGAGCACCCGCGCGCCCGCTTCCGCGGCAATCTGCGCCGTCCCGTCGCGTGAGTGGCCGTCGACGACGAGGATGTCATCGACGTGGGCCGCGCACCCGCGCACGATCGTCCCGATGGTCGGCGCTTCATCCTGCGCCGCAATCACGGCGGTAATCAGGGGCCGGGACACGGATGCCTCCCGAACTGACGGCTCGTGGCTGGCGACGTGCAGCCTTCCCCAAATACTGGCTCGCGGCTGGCGGCCGGCGACGTGCGACCTTCCCCCAACACCGCAGAGAGCCCGTTCTACGTGGTTACGGTCGCTCCACCCAATCGAATGCTTGCGGCTGGCGAGGAGCACACGGTCGACAACTGCTGCTCGGCACGTGCCCACGCTGACGGTCGACTGTCAGCGTCCCGCGCGACGCACCCGACCGCGGTCTGACACCGTCGCGTGCATCCTGGGAGGCTTCCGGCGTTTTTTCGCCGAAAGCGTGTTACGAGCAACTCTCCGGCAGCAAACGCTACGGGCGGCTCTCGGGAACGGCCTCACCGCTCCGGACGGCCCGCGGTGGGGTCGCTCGATCCCACGGCCGCAAGAGATTCCCGAGGACGCTCTGGTACGCCTCGCACGCCGTCCAGCACTGCGGACACTCGCCGGCCCAGATTTCGGTCTGAACCGAAGCCGTCGTCGGAGCGCTCCATATGGGTCCGAGCGCCATGTCGTGGTCGCGCAGGCTGCCGAGCGGGCGTGTGTACGTTACGCAGGGGAACACCGTCCCCCAGGGATCGACGAAACAGCTCGAACGCAGCGAGTGACAGCGCATCGGCGTGCGACGGGTCTGCAGGAACGCTTCGAGATGATGCAGATAGCGATGCTCGACCCACGCCGAGAACGACCGCGGAACGCCGCGCGCGCGCCGGTAGAACGCGAGATCGCCCGCCACCGAGGCGCTGGACGCCTGGGCGAGCGTCGACGCGTTGTCGTAGTAGTGCGCGGACACCTGTGCGACGTTGACGTGGAACTCGTCGAATGTCAGGCCTGGACACGCCTGCGCACAGGCGTTGAACGTCTCCTCCACCCGGCCCGTGTTCCACGCGGAGATTGTCATGCCGAGCACGACCTTCACGCCGGGCACGCGGCGGAGCGCTCGTGCCGTGGCGAGCTGGCGCTGGAACCCGCCCTTGATGCCCCGCACGTCGTCGTTCACCGCTTCGTCACCGTCGACGCTCACGGTGACGACGAACTGGCCGGAGCGGTACCTGGACGCCACGCGTTCGACCGTCCTGACGATCGTATCGGTCTGGAAGCCGTTGGTCGGAAAATGGAGGAGCACGAGATCCGGCCAGGTCGTCACGATGGCCTCGAGGATCTCGCCGACATCCTTCCGCAGGAAAATCTCACCGCCGGTCAGATCCACCCACGCGATGTCGCGGTTGTTCCGGACGAAGGCCAGCGCTTCCTCGGTGCTCAACTCGTCCTGCGGTTTGCGCAGCCAGATATTGCACGTCTTGCAGCGGTACTGGCACCAGTACGTGAGGCACCAGTTCACCTTCAGCGGCGTGTTCAGCCGGGCGAAGTTGGCGGCGGCGAGGCGTCCCGCGGCACGGGCGTGACGAGTGAGATTGTCGAGCACGAAGAACTCAAGAGTACCATAGTTCCCGGACAGCCTCCGACGCTCACCATCCCACGTATTGCCGCGTAATCTGGCTGTCACCGACCAATCGCGACGACGCGCCACGCCCGGTTTTTCGGGAGGTGTCGCGTCGACACGGCTGCTGTTCGAACACAGATCGACCGCTGCCAGAAAGCGGCAACTCCCGGCTTGGGCACGTCTCGGCAGCCTGTCAATGACGTTGGGCGTGTCAGGTAACCGGTATCGCCGATGAAACCGCCCCGAGTCGTGGGGCGTAATTCATATAGCGGGCCCGAAAGCATCGTCCGAAAACGCGTCTCAGTTGGGTAGCACCCAGGCGGGCAGAGTGGGTGAGGGAACACGCTGGATCGCACGAAAGGAACGCGGCAGGGCGGAAGCTACACGGCACCCGTCTCGCCGGCCACGTCGACGACGATGACCGAGACGTTGTCCGGCGAACCGCCGCCGTTGGCCGCGTCGATCAGTGTCGAGCAGGCCTCGCCGGCTTGAGGCGTCTGCGTCAGGATGTCGGCAATGCGATCGTCGCCGAGGACGCCATGGAGACCATCCGAGCAGAGAAGGAAACGGTCGCCGGCGCGGAACTCCAACTCCGCCGTGTCGACGAGCAGATTCGCGTCGCCCTGCACGGCACGGGTGACCATGTGGCGCCAGGGATGCGCCCGCGCGGAATCGGCCGTGATGAAGCCCGAGGCGACCTGTTCGGCGACCCAGGAATGATCGCGCGTCAGTTGCCGGAGCAGTCCGTCGCGCAGGAGATAGGCACGGCAGTCGCCGACGTTCGACACGACGGCCGAACGGGTGCCGATCAACGCCGCGGCCAGCGTCGCGCCCATGCCGCGCGGCCGGCCCTCGCGACCGAGCAGATCCGCCAGCCGGCGGTTTGCGACGAGCACGGCCGCCTTCAACCGGTTCGCCTGATGCGACAGCTCCAGGTCGTACTCGAAGGGCCACGTCCGCTCGTCGTCGGCAACGGTCTCGGCGACGAAGCGCTGGACGCTGTCGACGATCAGGCGCGAAGCAATTTCGCCGCCTTCGTAGCCGCCCATTCCGTCCGCGATGAGGAACAGTTGAAGAGCGGGATCGGCGAGGAGCGTGTCCTGGTTCGAGCTCCTCCGGCGCCCAACGTCGCTCGCGGACCCGTAGCGCAGAGGCATGTGACGTGAGGGCAGAGTATAACACCCGTATCTGGCGCACCCGTGACCAGCGGCGAGCGCACAGAATGGTTTGAAACCGGGACTACCTGGATTGAATCGCGCTTCAGCGTTGTGCTAGAGTCGCGACCCTAAGCAGCTTCACGTATCCCTCGCGAAATCGAGGATCCCCCGATGCGTATCTGCGTGGTGCGTCCTCCCACCGCCCACCGGTCACGAATCGCCAGGCAGAAGATACGGCGTTCGGTTACGGGCAAGGTGGCGGTTTGCGTGGTGTCAGCCATCGCGGTGCTGATGGACGGGGCGGGATCCGCGCAGGCGCCGTCGGCGCCCGCACAGACCTTGCGCAGCAGCGATGTCAGTGCCGTTCTTTCGGCGGCAATCACGTCGCTCTCCGATGAGACGATCGCCGTCGCCGTCGTCGATCGGGCGGGCTCCATTCTCGGCGTGCTGGCGCGTCAGGGTGCGACGACGGCCATCCAGGATCAGGCGGTGTCGCTCGCGCGCACGGGTGCCTTTTTCAGCAACGATCAGGCGCCGCTCTCCTCGCGGACGGTGCGTTTCATCAGCGGGATTCACTTCCCGCCCGGCGTGCAGAACACCCCGAACGCCGCGCTCTACGGCATCGAAAACACGAACCGCGGGTGTCAGCTCGACGCACTCGACGAGAGCATCCTCACGCAACCGTTTCCACGCCCGCGATCGATTGCGGGCACCTTCGGACCGTCGGCTGCCGGGACCGTCGCGGAACCGCTGCCCTGCCGGCCTTCGGACACGGGCGGCTGCTCTCCGGGGATCACCACGGGAAAAGCGGACATTCGCGACGCGGCCGGAGTGCCGCTCAGCGTGCCCGTGAATCCGGGTGGTCTGCCGCTCTATCGTGGCGGGCGTGTGATTGGCGGCATCGGGGTCGCGGGTGTCTCTCCCGATCGGGCCGAGTACGCGGCCGCCGTCGGATCGACCGGCGCGGCCGGAACAGGCATTACGACCGCGATTTCATTTCCCGATCCGCTCCCGACACCGGGCGCCGTGTTCATCGACGGCCTGCGGCTGCCGTTCTTCTCCGACTGCATCAGCTCGGCGTGCGTGCTCGCCTCGGTTCGCCAGCCTCCGGCGGGCGCGACCGGCGGCTCGCTGTCGAACACGACATCCGTCGTCACGCCTCGGGACGGCATACAGGCCCCGGAGGGATATCTGATTGGACCTGCCGCGAGCACGGTGACTGGCGGCCTCACCCTCGACGACGTGACGCGCCTGGTGAATCAGGCGATCGCGCGCGCAAACGTGACACGCGCGCAAATCAGGCTGCCGCTCGGCCGGCAGACGCGGATGATCATCGCGGTCAGCGATCAGGGCGGCAAGCTCCTGGCCGCCTACCGGATGCCGGATGCCACGTTCTTCTCGTTCGACGTGGCGACCGCGAAAGCGCGAAACGCCTATTACTTCAGCACGCGGGAGGGATACGAGGTCCTGCGGCGCTACGTCGATACCAATCCCTATCATGCGTATCGCTGGGAGCCGGACCCGCCCGCAGGGCAAGGGTGGGCGATCACCAACCGCACGCTCAGCTTCGGCGGTCAGCCCTTGTTCCCGCCCGGTATCGATCTGGAGAAAGCGCCCACGCCAGGACCGTGGTTCGATCTGTTCGTCTACGACACGCAGAATGCCTGCACCGAAGGTCCCGGTGCCAGCCGCGGCGCCAATCGCCAGTTCGTGAACCAGAGCGGCATCGTCTGGTTCCCGGGGAGCGCGCCCGTCTACAAGAACGGTCAACTCGTAGGCGGGATCGGCATCAGCGGTGACGGCGTCGAACAGGATGACTACGTCACACAAGGCGCCGTGGAGGGATTCGAGCCGCCTGATAGCTTGCGCGTCGATCGAAGCGTCATCCGCATCGACGACGACACGACGGTGCGTCTCCCGTATTACAAGTTCCCTCGAAACCCTGAAATTCCCTGAGCCGCAGGGGTGGCCTCGTGCGCTGGATCCGGATAGATGCCATCGCTCCATATCGAAGGAAAGCGCAGCGCGCGGTTCTGCTGGTGTCGGTGGCCGCAGGTGGCCTCGTGATTCTCGCCCCGCTGGCCTCGGCGCAGACATATGCCGGCAGCGGCTCCTGTGCGGGTGCGAAGGAGTGTCACTCCACGCGAGGCGAGACCGACTGGCTGACGAATCAGCCCGGTGGCAGGGATCATCGCGGATCCATCGGCAAGCTGCGCGCGCCCGGTGAGATTCGTACGAAGGCCGAGGGATATGCCAAGGCGCTCAAGATGACCTCGTTCGAGGATCCCAAGGGCATCTGCGTCACGTGCCACGGGATGTACGTCGAGCAGGCGAAGACGCTCGAGGGCGTCGGGTGCGAGGGATGTCATGGTCCGGCTCTCGGCACCTATCTGACGTTCCACTCCCAGAATCCCAAGGAATACAAAGGATCCGTCGGGAAGGGGATGAACAATCTTCTCCGCAATCCGGTCACGTGGGTCGCGCTGTGCGTCAACTGCCACGTGCTGAAGGATCGCCCGGAGTACAAGGAGCTCCTGGAAGTTGCCGAGCATCCGGACTACGGCAACTGGAGCGTCACCCGCGGCGCCGGTGGCGGCCCGCCGCGCTTCCAGCTCGTTGCCGCGCATTGGAAGACCGTGACCTACTCCGTCGACGACATCGTCAAGGCGTCCAAGGGTGTGCTTGTCGTGGCGCCCCCGCCGCCCGCGCCGCCGCCATCTCCATCACCGCCGGCACCGGTATCGCCACCGCCACCGGCACCGGTGACGACGAGCGCGACGCCGCCCGCGCCCGGCACGACGACCATGCCGCCCGCGGCCGGATCCCCCGCCACGACGACGATTCGACGGACGGGATCCGCATCAACGTCGACGATGGCGACGACGAGCACGATTCCGCCGCAAACGACCACGACGACGATCCCGCCGGGGCCGGTGACGTCATCACCGCTGGACCTCAAGCCGCCGCCGCCCACCACGGCTTCCGGCATGGCGGCCGCGCTCCAGGACCGCGTGCTCTCGCTGCTTGCCACGCTCCTGCAGTCGAACCGTGCCCCGGCCAGGCCTCTCGTGCCGCCGCCGGTGCCGAAGATGTTCACCGGCCAGGATGCCGAGTTGCTGCGATTGCAGGCGGAAGCCATCGCCCTGGCGGTCGAGGCATTGAACATGAAAGTGCCTGCGAAGTCGGGCGCCACCGCGCCGTCGGGCGGCGCACGCCAACCCTAGCCGCAGCCGATCCACGAGGTTCCATGGCCGGCGCGAATCCTCCGGATTTCCCAGGACCGACAGGCGACCGGATGCCATTGCCTCCCGGCGCCGAGCCGCTGTCGCTCGACGACGTGAGAGCGCTGGAGTTCGTCCAGGGATTGTCCGAGGACGACCTGCGCAGTGTCGCGGCCGGCGTGTGGCAGCAACGGTTCGAGAAGGGGCAGACGGTTCTGCGCACCGGCGAGTACGGGGATGCCGCCTTCTACATTCTGGAAGGCTACGCCGAGGTCAAACTCGTCGGGATGGCGACGACGTCGCGACCGTTGGCCGGAACGACGCGGAGCGGAGAAGGATGGCTGGCGCGCATCGGACGCGTGTTGGGCCTGTCGGAGGGTCCGACGCAAGGGGCGTCGGTGCGGCGGGGCTTCACGACGGACGGGACCATTGTCCTGACCGACGTGCCGATCGATGTCCGACCGGGGTACGAGGCGCGGCTCAAGAAGGGCGACATCTTCGGTGAAGTCAGCGCGCTGTCCCGCTACCCGCACGCGGTCGATATCGTGGCGCTGTCGGCGCTGCGCTGTGTCGTGCTCCCGACGCCGGTGCTGCGGCGGTTGAAGACCGAGGTGGATGCGTTCGGCGAGACCGTCGACCGCCTCTACGTCGAGCGCACGCTCGATGTTCACTTGTCGCGCGTCGATCTGTTTGCGGGCCTCCCGCCGGAGGTCCGGACCGCCCTGCGATCCGCCGCGGAACTGCTGCAATTCGATCCCGATCAGGCCATCGTCGATCAAGGCGAGCCGTGTGATGCGTTGTACCTGGTCCGCGGTGGGTACGTGAAGGTCGCGGTACGCGAAGACGGACGCGAGGTGGCCGTGACGTACCTGCGCAAGGGCGACTACGCGGGAGAAGTCGGCCTTCTGCTCGATCAGGCGTGGCCCTTTTCCCTCACCGCACTCGAGCACGTGGAGCTCGTGCGCATCGGACGCGAGGAGTTCCGGCAGGCCCTCAGCGTCAGCCCGCATCTGGAAGAACAGCTGTGGGACGCGGTCGTCGCACGGCTCAAGGAACGCGGATTCGCGCTGCGCAATCCGAAGGCGGTCGAATCGCTGCGCGCCGCGATGGACACCGGTCTCATTCATGGCGAGAGCGTCCTGCTCATCGACCTGACGACGTGCACGAAGTGCGACGACTGCGTGCGCGCGTGCGCCGATACGCATGGCGGGACGCCGAGGTTCATCCGCGAGGGCATCCGGGTCTCGCACTACAGCGTCCCGACCGCCTGCTATCAGTGCACCGACCCGGTGTGCATGATCAGCTGCCCGACCGGCGCCATCAGCCGGCCGCTCGGCACGCTGGAGGTGGTCATCAACAAGGACACGTGCATCGGCTGTCATCGGTGTGTCAACAACTGTCCGTGGCACAACATCATCCCGGTGCCGTACGACAGCCCGACGCTGGGACAGCACATCGAGCTGGCGACCAAGTGCGACCTCTGCGTCGGGCGTCGGGCCGGTCCCGCCTGCGTGCAGATGTGCCCGCACGGCTCCGCCGTGCGCGTCGATTTGAAGGATCCGGCGGTGGTCCGGACGCTGTTCGCCTGACGATGACGGGACTCCTCGCGCCGAAACGTCGTGCCTGGTTCGCCGCGGCGCTGATTGCAGGCGCGGCGTCGATTGCCGTGTATGCGGTGTGGGACCGGTGGATCCCGTGGCGCCCGGGCCGGTCTGGCGGTCTGACGTTCGGCACACTTGCGGGCCTGTGGTTCCTGTTCGACGGCTGCTACCCGCTGCGGCGCCGTTTGCGGGCATGGCCGCTCGGCACCGCGCAGCGATGGCTGCAGGCGCATATCTACGGCGGATCGCTGGCGCTGCTCTTCGTCGCCATTCACACGGGCTTCACGTGGCCGCACGGGGCGATGGGCTGGTGGCTGATCGGTCTCTCGACGTGGACCGTGGCATCCGGCCTGTTCGGCGTGTTCCTGCAGAAGTGGATCCCGCAGGTGATCGCGGGCACCCTGAAGCTGGAAGCGCTGCGCGTGCGAATTCCGGAAATCACGGCGCGCCTGCTGGACGAGGCCGATCGCGTCATGCACGGCGCCTCGGATCGCCTCTGGGCCGCGTATCGCGCCGATATCCGACCGGCGCTGGAACACCCGGAGCCCGCCTGGTCGTACGTGGCCAACGTGCAGGGCGGCCGCCTCCGATACTCGGCGTCGCTGGAGGTTCTCGAACGTGCCGTGTCGGAACAGGATCGGATCGACGAGCTGCGCGCGATCGTGCGCGAGAAAGCGGAACTGGACGTTCATCTGAGCCTGCAGCGGGCGCTCCGGGCATGGCTCGTCCTGCACGTGCCGCCCGCCATCGTCTTGCTGGGCCTGCTGGCCGTTCACGTCTTCGCAGTCCTGTATCTCTGATATGGGCCGCCCTCTCCGCCCCGGCACGATCTTCCCGGCGCAGCGCCCGTGCGAGCGTCACGAAGACGTGCACGATCTGGCCGGACAGCGGATTGGCGGCGGCGGCCCGTGTACCGACACCGACGGCCGGCCGGCCGTGCACGGGAAGTACGACTATCCGCCGCGCCGGAACCCCACGTTGCGGCTTTCTGTGGCCGGTGCATTCCTGATCGCCGCGCTCCTGTCCGCGTCGTTCTTCATGGCACCGCGGGCGCGCCCCAATCACGCCGGCGTGGACCTGCGTACAGCGTTCTCACCGGGTCCGACCTCCAGCCCGCACACGCTCGCCACCTTCGACTGCGTGCAATGCCATCGGGAAGGACGTCACGTCGAGGACGTGCGGTGCGAGCGTTGCCACGATCCGGATCTGTCGGCGCGACTCTCGCAGACGGCCCACGTCTTCACAGGCACGGGAGACCTGCAGCGCGCGTTTGCCGCGTCGCCCGTCGCCTGCGCGACCTGCCACGCGGAGCACCGGGGAGCGGAGATCCGTCTGGCCGACGTGAACGACCGCGAGTGTGGAACGTGTCACCGCGGGGACCCGGATGCGTCGACGTCTTTGAGCTCTCTCGCGCGCCACCCCGAGTTCGCCCTCGTTCTGGCCGGGACGGAAGCGGGAACCGGCTTGCGGTGGTTCAACCATCAGCTGCATCTGACGAAGGTCCGCGAAGATTCGGGACGCGAATGCGACGCCTGTCACGAGCGGGCGCCGCAGGCGGCGGCCTATCTGCCGATCACGTTCGCGCGACATTGCGCGGGCTGCCATGAACCAACGGACAAGGATCCGCCTCGCTCGTCGGGCACGCTGCCGGCGCGCGCACTCGACTCGGTGGATCCTGTGCCGCCGCGGCTGAAGCTCCAGGTTGACACGGACGACCCCAGTCGCCAGCAGGTCACCGGCATCGTTCATGCGGATCCGTGGGTACTCCGTGCCGTCCAGTCACTGCGCGCCACCGGCGTGCCAGCCACGTTTGCTGCGGAACGGATTGCGCTCGACACCCAGGTGGCACAGCTCGAGCTGCTTCTGCGTCCCGCCGAGCTCGCACCCGCGGCATGGTTGAACGCTGCCGATCTCGAATCAGGTGCCGACACGCGAGCTGACGCCAAGCCACCGCAGCCCGATGAGAGCGTGCGTGCGATTGCCGAGGCCGCGCGCCGGCTGGCAGAGTCGCTGAAGGCGGTCGATGCCGACAGGGCCGCGGCGCTCATCGAAGCGGCGGCCATGATGACACGGCCGATCGACACGACCGCCCGGACGTCAGGCGCGGATACCGAACGGCCTCCGTCAGACCCGCTGGAACGTCTGCTCGACGCCACCGTTGCGCGAGCGCTGGCCGCCGGAAATCAGGCGCTTGCCGATCGGGCGACGGCGCTGCGCAATCGTCTGACGACACTCGACCGGGCGCGCACCGCATCCGTCACAGATGCGGGCGACGGACTCTCGGCGCTCATCAGGGAACTCGGACGAGTCCCGGATCCCGGCACCAGGCTGCAGGTCGCCCAATTGACGGTCATCGGGCAGCTGGCGCGCCAGCGGGCCAACGCGGGCATCGATGCGACGGCGTTCGACGTCGAGCGGCGGCAGATTCTGGTGCTCCTCGATCGGGTGCAGGACCGGCTGCGACGATCGGCAGGACCATCGCCATCGGACCCGGCGGCGCTCACGTTGTCGGCACGAGTAGCGGCACTCCGTCAGCGGGTCCTGCAGACACAGCCGGGTCTCTCGCCGCAGCTCGTTGCGACGCGGGCCGCCTTCTTCCAGGCGCGCCGGGTGGATCGCACCCGCGTCGATGGCGAACTGACGGCGTTGCAGGTGCGCCTGCCAGCGGCCCCCCGGTCGCCCGAGCCGGATCGCCTTCGTCTGCAGCAGCGCCTCGATCAATTGCGGCGACGCCTGCAGATGATTGGAACGATTCCCGCCCCGTCTGGCAGCGCCCTGCCGGTGACGCTCAGGGCGCAAGTGACGAGCGCGCTCCTTGGCGAGGAACAGGCCACGGTCGATCAGAACGCGGCAAACACGTCGCGGTGCACGCACTGTCATGGCCTGACGGCCGATGGATCGCAGCTGTCACCCGTACGCGCCGCCGGCACGCGCTTCGCCAACGCCACCTTTACCCATGCGCCGCACGTCCCTCGCGAAGGGCAGGGCTGCGACCGGTGCCATGCCAGCATCCGGACGTCGACGCTCCCGAGCGACGTGAACGTGCCCGGCATCGACAACTGCCGCTCCTGTCACGCGCCCGGACGCGAAGCGGCCCGATCCGTGAACTGCGAATCCTGCCATCGGTATCACGCGCCGACCGACACGGCGCTGGTCTGGATACCGTGACGGCACGCATCATCGGCCGGACCGGAAAGGCGCGCGACGTCGACTGCGGCGTGTCGGATCTGATCCGCATCGGCTCGGCGCCGGACAACGAGCTTCAGATTCCCTCGCGGATGGTCTCCCGTCGCCACGCGCAGGTCGTGCGCGATGCCGGCCAGTTCTTCGTCGAGGATCTCAACAGCCGCAACGGCACCTTTCTCAACGGCCAGCGCGTCAAGCGGTTTCCGGTTCGTCATCTCGACGTGCTGACGCTGGCGCCCGACGTGGATCTGATCTTCCTCGAGGGTGCCGCGAGCCTTCCCCCGGCGCGGCCCTCCGCCGTGCAGGCCTCCGTCACCTGGTCTGATGGCCCGCTGGGTGGCCAGACGGAACCCGTCCCTGCAGGCGGCTTGATTCTCGGACGCCGGCCCGCGTTCGCCGAAATAGCGGCGATCTCGCGTAAGCACGCCGTCATCACGATTCGCGGATCGCGCGTGACCGTCGAAGACCTCAACTCGCCGAACGGCACGTGGGTGAACGGAACGCGGATCCAGAACGTCACGGAACTGCACGACGGCGACCTCGTCAGGCTTGCCAACCTGATGCCGCTCCGTGTGTCGATCACCGGTGCGCCGCGGCGGGAACCGGCGCCGGTCAGCGTGGAAGGCGGGACGATCGTGGTCGACATCCCGCGCGGCGATCCGGCGATCCCGACGCTGGACCTCCCTCCGGGGCAGCTGGGAGCCGGGCAGACGCCATCCGAAGCCACGCCGGCTGGCGGGCCCCCCATCTCGAGGCCGCACTCGTCCGGCGACGCCGAGCCCTTGACGGAACGGGGCGACGCGACGGCGCCGGACGATCGAACCATCGAGGTCCGGCCGGACGGGGTCGTCCTTCCGCATGTCGACAGCGGCCCGCCCAGCGCCGACTCGCCGACGATCGAGGCTCCTCGCGCGCCGGCGTCACTGCCCTCATTCGGCGGGACGACGCAGCGCGATGCGCCTACGGTATCGGTGCGGCGGGAAGCGGCTGGTGTCCCGCTCTTCGAATCGACGTCGCGAGAGGACACGCCCACGGTAGCCGCACCCCGGGCACCGGCCGTGATCCCACCAATGGCGCCATTGGATGAGCCCTTGGAGACCGTATCGGCCGCGCGGGAAGACGCTCCGGCCGTGCCGCCCCAGGTCGTCGCGAAGGCATCCGAGGCGCGCGATGCCGTGGGAGCAACCGTCACGTCGCCGGACGCGCCCGAGCGAACCGATGCCGATGCCACACCGCCGCGTGCCGCCACGCCGCGCGTGTCGGATGCGGACTCCGGCGTGTCTCCCGTCATCGGCATCCGTCTGGACGGTCCCGCGACGTTCACGTTGAACCGCGGCGTCCACGTCGTCGGGCGCCATGCCGACGCGGACATCCGTCTCGACGCGCGCGATGTCGGGCGTCGCCATGCGCGACTCCACGTCGACGCGGCGGGCGTGTCGGTCGAGGATCTCGACACCGCCAATGGCACGTTCGTCGAGGATGTGCGCGTTCAGGCCCGACACGCCGTCCCGGACGGCAGTCGACTGCGGTTTGCCACGATGGAGTTTTCCGTGACGTACCTTCGCGAGGGGAGACCACGTTCATGAGCGATGTCGGACGCATCCGCGGCGTGCGGCACTGGCCTTTCGTCCCGCTGGTTCTGGCGATGGCCGTTCTGTCGGTGCTGCCGGCGGCCGCAGGCCAGGACGGCGTTGCGCTGACCGGGTCGGTGCGGGTGCCGTCATTTCTGGGCGACGAACGTGGCGAGCCGGATCTCGTCGTCACGTTGACGGATGCGTCGGGCCGTGCCGTGTCGGTCGCAACCGATGCACGTGGCGACTTCGTGTTCGCCAACGTCGTCCCCGGAACCTATGCGCTTTCGGTGCTCGCGCCGCAGTTTGCGGCTTTCAAGCAGTCCGTGACCGTGCCCGGCGCGCCGGTGGTCATCCGGTTGCAATTCAAGACCGAGCAGAACACGCGCGACTTCGTGCCCGTGCCGGATCGCTGGCGCATGGTCTTTCCCGAGTGGCAACGGTATCCGGCCAACATGGGTGGGGAATATCCGTACGTCAAAGGGCGCGGTCTCGATCCGTACGATCAGAACGTACTCAAGGGCGACCTGCCGATCGCCGGACAAAGCGTCTTCTTCGTCCTGACGGCGACCTCCGAGACGCCGTTCGAATATCGACGGCTCCCGACCCCGTCGGGGGTCAGCACCGAGGATCCCGGATCCGAGCGGTTCTTCGGCGGCTTCGAGCAATATGCGGCCCTGCCCAGCGCCATTGTCAGCGCCGAGTTGTTCCACGGGGATGCGGCATTCCGCCCGAAGGATTGGGCGCTGCGGGTGACGCCCGTGTTCAACGTGAACTATGTCAGCGTCGAGGAACGCAACGTCCTCAACGTGTCGCCGGAGGAAGGACGCACGCGCCGGCGTGACGACTTCGCGCTGCAGGAGGCCTTCGGCGAACTGAAGATCTTCGACGTGGGCGCCAACTACGATTTCGTGTCGATCCGCGCCGGCATCCAGCCCTTCTCGAGCGATTTCCGGGGGTTTCTCTTCAGAGACAATAATCTGGGTGTCCGGCTGTTCGGCACCTGGGGTCGCAACCGGAACCAGTGGAACGTCGCGTATTTCGATCAGCTCGAGAAGGAGACGAACAGCGAGCTGAATCTGCTCGAGCGGCGGAATCAGCGCGTCATCATCGCCAACTACTACCGCCAGGACACCTTCACGCAGGGATACACGATCTCGCCGTCGTTTCACGCGAATCTGGACGAGGGCAACGAGCTCGTTTTCGACGCGAACGGGTTTCTCGTACGTCCGTCGCCCATCGGATTGATTCGGCCGCACCGCATCCGCGCCTACTACGCGGGATTCGGCGGCGACGGTCATCTGGGCCGCCTGAACATCAGCCATCAGTTCTATCAGGCATTCGGCGAGGACACGTTCAACGGCATCTCCGGCCAGAAGACCGATATCAACGCCCAGTTCGCAGCCCTCGAGATCTCCATGAATCGCAACTGGCTGCGGCCGCGGGCTTCCGTCGTCTGGTCGTCTGGCGACGACGACCCGGACGATGACGAGGCGCGGGGCTTCGACGCAATTCTGGACAGTCCGAATATCGCGGGGGGGCCGTTCGGGTTCTGGGACCGGCAGAGCATCCGGCTCGCGCAGACCGGTACCGCGCTGGTGGGCCGCGACAGCATCATCCCGTCGCTGCGGAGCAGCAAGACCGAAGGGCAGGCCAGCTTCGTCAACCCCGGATTGTTCCTGTACAACGCGGGTCTCGACGCCGAGCTGACGACGAAGCTCCGAGCGACGTTCAACGCGTCGTACTTGCGGTTCCAGGACACCGCGGTGCTGCGCCGGGTGCTCTTCCAGGATTCGGTACCGCAGGAGGTCGGCTTCGACTACAGCGTCGGCCTCCAGTATCGGCCGTGGCTGAACGACAACGTCATCGTGACCGGCGGCGCCTCCCTGTTCGTTCCGGGGCGGGGCTTCAAGCGCATCCTCACCGACGACATCCTGTATGCGCCCTTCGTCGCCTTGACGCTGACCTACTGATGCCTGCAGATGACCGTGGGTGCATGACCCGCGAGGAGACGACATGTTCCGCGTGAACAGACCAGGGCTGGCAGTCGCAGCGGGTGTGATCGGATTCGGCACGACGCTGGGCGGGTTTGCGCTCGATCGATCCCGCGGGCCCGCGGAGAGCCTCGAGGCGGCTGCCCGTCCGTCGATCATCGTGCCCGCGTTGTGGAGCAGTCGGGATCGCGCGCCCAGGGGGTGGAGCGGCGTCGACGGCCAGGCCATGGGAAGCGCGTCGCAGACGGAGCTCGACCAGGAGATCGATCGCCAGATGGGGGCCGGCAACGGGTGTCTCACCTGCCATACGCCCGACACGCTGTCGATGCACAGCCTCGAGAAGCAGCTCTCGTGCGTCGAGTGCCACGGCGGGAATCCCAAAGAGGCCTGGAACCCGCAGAATCCGCGCGAGCGGGTGCCGGCCTCCCTGGGTCCGGACAGCCGCGAGGTGCGCGAGCGGATGAACAAGGCGCACGTCCTGCCGCGCAACCGCGACCTCTGGGCATCGTCGGCCAATCCGGAACGTACCGCTGCGGCGGCGCTCGACGAGTCCGCCGAGTTCATTCAGTTCATGAATCCTGGCGACCTGCGGGTTGCGGCAAGAACCTGCGGCCGCTGCCACAACGCCGAAACGGCGTTCGTGAAGAAGAGCATGATGGCGCACGGCGGCATGCTGTGGGGCGCTGCTTTGTACAACAACGGTTCCGTGCCGTTCAAGACACCGCAGTTCGGTGAGTTCTACACGTCGAACGGCGTGCCGGCCCGCGTCGAGGCCTACCCGCCGGTGACGCCCGAGCAGACGCGGCGTGCGGGGCTCCTTCCGTTCCTGCAGCCGCTCTTCCGCTGGGAGCTGTCGCAGCCGGGCAACGTGCTGCGCATCTTCGAGCGCGGCGGGCGCAAGCCCCTCGAGACGGGCATGCCCGATCCCGAGGAGGAGCCGGGACTCCCCAGGAACCGCTTGAGCAACCGCGGGCTGGGCACGGCGAACCGCACGGATCCGGTGTTCATCGGATTGCAGAAGACGCGATTGCTGGATCCCACGCTGAACTTCATCGGCACGAACGACAATCCCGGCGACTACCGGTCATCGGGCTGCACCGCGTGTCACGTCATCTACGCCAACGATCGATCGCCCGTGCATTCGGCGAGCTATGCCGAGTTCGGCAACCAGGGCTACACGCAGACGCGGGACCGCATGATTCCGCGGAACCGGTCGGGGCATCCCTTGAAGCACGTGTTCACGCGGGCCATTCCCACGAGCCAGTGCATGGTCTGCCACATGCACCCCGGCACCAACATGGTGGCGACCTACCAGGGGCTCACGTGGTGGGACAACGAAACCGACGGTGACCGGATGTACCCGGGCGAGCCGCACGATCTGAGCGACGGCGAGCGCGCCGCGATCGAGCAGCGGAATCCGGAAGGCAGCGCGCTGCGCGGATTGTGGAGCGATCCGTCGTTCCTGCAGAACACCGGCACGCCCGAGTTCAACAACGCTCTCAAGCAGACGCGCTTCGCGGATTTCCACGGGCACGGCTGGCTGTTCCGCGCCGTGTTCAAGCGCGATCGCAAGGGCCACCTGGTCGACAGCCTCGGACAGATCGTGCCCAATCCCAGCGCGCAGGACTTCACGGACGCCGTGGACTACACCGATACGCGCCCGCCGGCGGAGCGCCCTGCGACGGCGGACGCGCGCGTCAAGGAACGCGCCGGCAAGCTCGTCCATCTGAAAGACATCCACCTCGAACGCGGCATGCACTGCATCGACTGCCATTTCAAGCAGGACGTCCACGGTGACGGACAGCTGTATGGCGAGCCGCGCAACGCCGTCGAGATCGGCTGCGTCGACTGCCATGGAACCATCTCGAGCTACGGCACCGTCGTCACGAGCGGCCCCGGCGCCCGCACGCTGCCCGGCCGGGAACCCGGTACGGTGCAGCGCGGCCGCAACCTGCTGGCCGGCACGGAGGTGGCCCGGACGCCGTTCGGGACCGATCGCTTCGCCAGGATCGGCAACACGATCTCCCAGCGATCGATGGTGACGCCCGGACTCGAATGGGAGATCCCGCAGATCAAGGACAGCGTCGATCCGGCGAGCCCCCGCTATAACCCGCGTGCCCGCTATGCGAAGACGGTCCAGCGGTACGCGCCGGGCCGGGACGCGCTGACGTGGGGCGACGCGACGGCGGCGCCCGACAAGCTGGCGCACAGCACGTCCAACATGACGTGCCAGACGTGTCACTCGTCGTGGATCACGAGCTGCTTCGGCTGCCATCTGGCGCAGACGGCGAATCAGAAGCGGCCGATGCTGCACAACGAGGGCACGGTGACGCGCAACTGGACGTCGTACAACTTCCAGGTTCTGCGCGATGACGTCTACATGCTCGGCAAGGACGGCAGCGTCATCGGCGGCCGGATTTCGCCCGTCCGGTCGTCCAGCGCGGTTGTGGTCAGCTCGCAGGACCTCAATCGGCAGCAGGTCTACTACCAGCAGCAGACGGTGTCGGCCGAAGGATATTCGGGCCAGGCCTTCAACACGCACGTCCCGCACACCGTTCGGGGGGCGGAGACGAAGACGTGCACCGATTGTCATCCGTCAGCCGCCGGCGACAACAACGCCGTGATGTCGCAACTCCTGCTGCTCGGGACGAACTTCGTCAACTTCATGGGACGATTCGTGTTCGTGGCGACGGGACGTGGCGGTATCGAAGCGGTCGCCGTGACGGAGACGAGCGAGCCGCAGGCCGTGATCGGCAGCGACCTCCATCGCCTCGCCTACCCTCGCGAATACGCCGCCCACGAGCGGCGCGGCCGCGAGCTGACGACGGCGGTGCATCACGGAAGCGAGAACGCGCTCGGCGTGCAGGTACGGGGTGAATACGTCTACATCGCCGATGGCACGGGCGGGTTCAAGGTCTTCGACATCGCGCAGCTGAATCAGAAGGGGTTCTCGCAGAAAATCGTGACGGCGCCGGTTTCCCGGTTCGGGCAGCACACGAACGTCGGGACGCGCGAGGCCATGGCAGTGGTGGCACCCTCGACGCTGGCGGTCGACCCGGTCCGGCAGCGCCTTCCGGAAAACGAGGAGCAACCCGTTGCGCCGACCTATGGCTACATTTACATCGCTGATCGCCAGGAAGGCCTGGTCCTGTCGACGGCAGGCACGCTGCTCGACGGCAATCCCGGCAACAACTTCCTCCAGCGGGCCGCCACCTTCAACCCGGACGGCCGGCTGAATGGTGCGGTCAACCTCACCGTCGCCGGCGACCACGCGTACGTGCTCGCCGATCGCGGCTTCGAAGTGGTTGATATCAGCAACCCGCTCGCGCCGCGCCTGGTCGCAGAAATCGGCGCGCCCCGGATCCGGCAGCCCAAAGCGGTCGTCGTCCAGTTCCGCTACGCCTTCGTGACGGACGCGGACGGCCTCAAGGTCATCGACATCACGGTGCCCGATGCGCCCCGACTCGTCGAACGTGCGACCGTGGCGATCCCGCAGGCGAGCGGTCTCTACGTCGCGCGGACGTACGCCTACGTCGCGGCCGGCTCGCAGGGACTCGTCATTGTCGACGTGGAGCGGCCGGAAGCGCCGAAGATCGACCAGACGTTCACTGCCGAGGGAGCGCTGAACGACGTGCGCGACGTCAAGCTCGCGATGACCAATGCGAGCCTGTTCGCCTACGTTGCCGACGGGAAGAACGGTCTCCGGGTGCTGCAGCTCGTCTCGGCGAACGCGACGGCGGGCGCCTTCGGCTTCAGCCCGCGGCCGGCGCCCAGACTCATTGCGACCTACCGCACCGGCGAGCCGGCGCTGGCGGTCTCCAAGGGGCTGGACCGCGACCGGGCGGTCGACGAGAGCGGTCATCAGATTGCGGTGTTCGGGCGACGCGGGGGCCGCCCCTTCACGCTCGAAGAAATGCAGCGACTCTATCTGCGGCCCGATGGCCAGGGTCAGAAGGTTCTGTGGACCGTATCCGACAGGCCCGCCACCGACCCCGTGGCGCCTCCGGCTCCTACGGCCGCGTCTGCATTCGACCCGGTTCGCCGGCGCGCACAGCCGGTGCTCGCCGTCTCTCACCCGATTCGGTGACGACCATGACCACGGTCAGCGAGCGGCTTCCCGACGGCCACCTCGTGCTCGATCAGCCGGTGATCCTGCCGGACGTGCTCGATCTGCTCATCGTCGGCGGCGGACCCGCCGGTACGGCCTGCGCGTTCCGGGCGAAGGAACTGAATCTCTCGGCGCTCGTCATCGAGATGGACGATCTGATGAAGCGCATCCGCGATTACGCATCGGACAAGCCGATTCTGCCCGACTATGGCGGCGGCGACACGATGCAGTTCCCCGCGGGCGGACCGCTGCTTGCGGATCTGCGGTTCCGGCGCATCGACAAGGACGCCATGGTCCGCGAGTGGAAGGCGCTGTATCGCAAGCACGGCATCCCCGCGCAGGTCGGGATGGAGCTCCTGAAACTGGAGCGCCAGCCGGACGGCGTCTGGCGCGCGGACACGCGAAACCACTTCACGAAAGAGTACCGGTCGCTCCAGGCGCGCAACGTGGTGCTCGGACTTGGACGCGGCGTGCCCCGCCGGCTCGACATCCCCGGCAACGTCCAGGACCTTGCCTATCGTTTGAGCGACGCGTCGCAGCTGGTGGGGGGACCCGCCTGCGTGATCGGCGGCGGCACGTCCGCGGCCGAAGCGGTCATTGCGATTTCGAACGCGAAGGCCCAGCACGCCGAGGACGAAACACCCGTCTACTGGTCCTACCACGGGAAGTTCATGCCCAAGGTCTCGCAGGCGCTGGCGCCGGAACTGTTCGACGTCCTGATGCTCAACGGGAACGTCCGCTTCGCCTGGAACTGCGAAGCGGTCTCGATTGTCGCGCGCGACGCCCAGGAGTACCTGACGTTCAGAATGAAGGTGGACCATCCGGGCCGCTCGCAGGAAGACGTGCACCTCGAGTTCGCCAAGCGCTTCTGCATCGCCTGTATTGGCGCAGACCGGCCCGACTCGCTGCTCAAGACACTCGGCGTCGAGTTCGTTCCGAACGAAAGCGGCGAGGGCGATCGCGTTGTGGTCACGCCGCTCCTGCAGGCGCGTCAGGCAGGATTGTTCGTGGCTGGCGATCTGCTCAGCCCGGACTATGCGGAGGCGGACAGCTTCGACGACCCGCCGACCGCGTTCCGCATCCGCCCGAGGCGCGGAAACATCAAAACCGCGCTTCGCGATGGCGTACGCGTCGCGGAAGCCGTCAGGCAGCGCGTCGACGGAAAACAGAACATCGTCGTGTCGGTTCGCGATGCGCCGCCCCTCGAGAACGAGGTCCCGCAGCCGGCAGGTACGGTGTCCGCTCCGGCGCCGAGTGAAACATCCAGTCCTGGCCGGCTGGTCTCGATCCTGCTCGATGGCACGCCAGCGGACGAGTTCCCGCTCGTCGCCAACGGGGCCACGACCATCGGGCGCCGCGAGACCACGGTTGCATTCCCCGATGATTCGATGCTGTCCGACCGGCATGCCTCGATCACGCACGGACCCGCGGGGCTGGAGCTGCGTGACAGCGGCAGTCCAAACGGCGTGTTCCTGAAGATCCCCGAGGGGCGCGACGTCGCGTTGCCGCCTGGCACGATCGTGAAGGCAGGACGCCAGTGGCTGGTCTGTGGAGAGGCCGACCGCGCCGGCAACGTGGCGCATTACGACTCCGCGGGCAGGCCGGTCGATCGCTACAGCGTGCCCGACAACGGGACGCTCGTGCTCGGGCGCCGGCGGCCCGCGGTCGTCTTGAACCCCGACGACAGCAGTCTGTCGCGGCGACACCTGTCGCTGTCACTCGACGCCGGCCGCATGGTGCTGCGGGATCTGGGCAGCCGCAACGGGACGTTCGTCAAGGTCGATCGCCCCTGGCCGCTCGCAGACGGCGACTTGATCTGGCTGGGCAATCAGCTGCTCCGCCTCGTCACGGGCGATGGACACGAGCCGGCGCCCGCGGTCTCACGGGGCAAGACGGAACCCCCGCCGCGACAGGTTCCGCCGACCTCTCCCGCTGCCGTCGCGGCCGGTGATGCCAGCGTGACGTTCGGTCCGGGCAAGACGTTTCCGTTCGGCAGGAGTTCGAATCTGCTGGAGATGGCGCTGGCGAAGCGGGTCCGGATCAAGTTCGATTGCAAAGTCGGCGACTGCGGAAAGTGCCGTGTCGAGGTGACGGCGGGCGCGGACTTCCTGGATCCCAGGACACCGCAGGAGGAAAAGGCCCTGCGCATGACTGGTCACGACGAACCGCACAGTCGCCTGGCCTGTCTCGTGAAGACGGTCAGGGGTCCTGTTGCGGTTGAAGTCCCAAAGTAAATCGGGTATGGATGCGACGCCGGGATCGGACATCCCGACGCCAGCAAGGACGGTGCACATGTTCCGACGGTGTTTCAAGATATCTCTGACGTGCGCGGCACTCGTGGCGCTGCTGCCCTCGCGTGCTGCCGGCCAGGCAAGCCTGCAGGTTCCGCTCGAGTTCGACTTCCTGAATCCGGGCGCCCGCGCTCTGGCACTCGGCAGCGCGTTCGTGGGACTCGCCGACGATGCGACGGCGGCGTTCACGAACCCGGCCGGTCTCACGATCCTGCTCAGGTCGGAGGTTTCGTTCGAGGGTCGCGGCCGCCAGACCGAAAGTCGGTTTCTCGAGCGCGGGCGTCTCTCGGGCACGCTGACGAATCAGGGCATCGACACCGTCAACGGGCCGCATTACGAGACCAGCACGTACGACGAGTTCGTGCCGGGCTTCATCTCGTTCGTCTATCCCCGCGCCAACAAGGTCGCCATTGCCGTCTACCGTCACGAGCTGACGAACCTGAAGGAGGAGTTCAAGGCGCAGGGTGTCTTCCAGTTCGATCGGGGGTTCAATTCGGACATCCGCGAGCTCGCGCTCGAGGCCGCGCGGGAGCTTCACGTGACGAACTACGGCGTGTCGGGGGCGTTCCGGCCGACCGAAGCGATCTCGATTGGCGGCGGCATCTCGTTCTTCGACATGTCGCTGCAGTCCACGTTCACGCGGTTCGTCACCGTGCCGTTCAACTCTGAGGCCACGTTCGATCCCCAGCGCGCCGTCTTCGTCGCCCACCAGACGTCCGACGACATGGGCATCGGCGGAAGCATCGGCGTGTTGTGGATGCCGCGGCGGCAGTTTCAGGTGGGAGCGGTGTTCCGCAAGGGGCCGGGATTCGACTTCCAGCAGACGCTGCAGGATCTGCCGGGCGGAACGCCCACCGTTCAGAATGGCACGTTCCAGATCCCGGATGCCTTCGCGCTTGGTGCGGCGGTCCGGCCCAACGACGCCGTGACGATCACCGCCGAATACACGTTCGTGCAATACACGGCGTTGAAAGATGATTACATCGACGTGCAGGCACGGCCGAGCAATCGTCAGGATCAGTTTCAGATCGATGATGGACACGAGTTCCATGTCGGCCTGGAATACGTGTTCGCCGGGGTCCGGCTGACGCCGGCCGTGCGGGCGGGTTACTGGTATGATCCGGCGCATGCCGTTTTCTACGTGCCGACGGCCGCGCATGACACGACCGACGAGCGGTTCGCGGCATACGCGCCGGGCACCGATGCACTGTCCCACGTCACCTTCGGCGCAGGCCTTCCGGTGAACGAACACTTCGAAGTCAACGGCGGCGTGGATCTCTCGTCGCGGCGGAAGTTCTATTCGATCCTCGCCGTGGTCCGCTTCTAGCAGGAAATCAGATGGCGAAGTCGTCTGGTCGAGTCCGTTCCGTTCTCCCGTTGCTTTCGTTGATCGTCGCGCTGGCGGCGCTGCACGCGAGTTGCGGCGGCGACCGGAAGCGTGAGGGCACCGGCGTCACGCCGACGGCACCGAGCGCGACCGGCAACCCTGCGACAGGCACCACCGCGGCACGGTCAGCGGGGCAGACGAACCTGCTGCCCATGGCCGGAGGCATCTTCCCGGGCATAGGTTCCGACGATGCGTCGAGCGCACGCGATGTGGTCTTTCCGCCGCGCGACGAGCCCTACGACTTCCGTTTCCGCGTGCTCGAAGCCGAGTATCGCGACAACCTGAGGCGCTCCGCGACGTCGTCGTTCGTCGACATCGAAGGGACGATTGTCTGGACGCAGGAGTATCTGCGCTATCGCGTCAACCTCTGCGACCACGAGACGGCGATCCAGAAGGTCTTCGCGCAGATTGGCGGCGCCGGCGTGCAGCCGGTCTGTGGGAACGCGCCGTCCGGGACGCCGGCGTTCCCCCCGCGCGACCAGCCCTTCAACTTCCGGCAACGGCTGGAGCTGGTCTACCGCGATCAGTTGCGCCGCGGCGCAAGCCAGACCTTCGTCGACGTCGAGGGCGACATCGTGTGGACGCAGGAGTATCTGCGGTATCGCGTCGGCGGTTGTAGCCATCTCGATGCGATCGATCGTGTTCTGACTCAGATCCGCGGCGGAGGCATCCGGCCGGTCTGTCAGACCTCAGGTCCCACGACGACCACGGGCGGGTCCACGACGACCACGACGATGAGTCCGACCACCACGACAACGAGTCCGTCCACGACTTCCACGAGCAGTTCCACGACGACCACGACGGCAACGCCCCCCGGCACGACGACGACCAGTTCCTCGACGACAAGCACGACATCGTCGAGCACGACGTCGTCCAGCACGACGTCCTCGAGCACTACGACGACTGCGGCCGTCCAGCTGAACGCGGATTACTCGTTGACCTTCCGCGGACAGACCTACGGCGATGGAGCCAGCATCCGTCTCGAAAAAGCCAGTCCTGGCAGCCAGCCCGAGTTCGACTACACCTTCACCCTCGATGCCGTTCAGGGCTCTCCGCCGGCGGGTGTGACGTATCAGTGGGCGAAGTCGGGACCCGGAACGCTTCAGAGTTCTTCGGGCCGGACGACAACGTGGACGACTCCCTGTTCGACAACGGGCAACACCCAGTTGCCCCCGCTCACGTTCACTCTGACCGTCACGGCGCCGGGCGCCACGACGGCCGTCCGCAGCAAGACGTTCAACGTCTTCCTCGCTGCCTGCGGGAGTTAGTACCCCACTCGTGTTCGACGGGGGCCGGCCGAGGACGAACTGTCATCGGCCGCCTTCGTGGAACGCATGTTTGAGCTCGTGGGCGAGCAAGGCAGTCATGCTCGACCACAGGAGCCACCATCAAGGCCGGCGACCGTCAGCGCTGAAAAACGATCCCGAGCACCAGCGCGTACGCGAAGACCGCCAGCGAATAGAACCGGGTCCATGACCCCGCGAGACCGAACGCGGGGAACAATGCCAACATCACGCAGGCCACGAAACCAGCCAGTGTCCGCCCCCACGAGGCGCCCAACCATCGCGTCAACGCTCGAAAAGACAAGCGCGTATGCCGTCGCAGCCCACGAGGGCAGCCTCGCCCTCAGCGCCCTCCACCGAGGACCTCGGTCGCCGCTCGCGCAGGGTCGAATCCCGGCATGTCGAACGCACTCTGGAACCCGTCGGGACCCACCGACACTCGCCGTTTGAGGGGGTTCGTCAGGCCGCCATTCTCGAGTTCCAGATCGTAATCACCCGGCACGAGCAGCGCACGGAAGGGCGTCTCTCCCTCGACCGCCTTTTGACTGGAGTTCGCGGCGACAGGGGTCATCTTGATTCGTGCCCACGGCCGCGCATCGATGACGACGACGGACAGGCCGGCGGGTGGTATCGAGGACGTGGAGGTCGATGCCACAGTCGATGTCGGCCGGGTGGATCCGGCCGTCGTCGTCGCGGTCGTGGAGTCGGTCCCGTGCTGCGAGACGAACCTGGTGTACGTCTCATACCCGCCGACGCCGAGCAGCGCGGCCAGCAGCGTTGGCGCGGCGACCTTCACGGCCACGTGTCGGGCGCGGCGAATGCGGACCTCTCGTTGCCGGGCGCTGATCCGCCGATCCAGATCGAGTGCGGCCGCGTCATCGGCTCGGACGCGCAGGGCTGCGGCGGTCGCCTCGCGCGCCTCGAGGAGCGCTCCCGAAGAAAGGCTCGATTCCGCTTTTGTCAGCAGCCCACGAACGTGCAGAGCGGCCGTGAGGTCTTCGAGAACCGCGTCCACGACCGGGTGAGGCGGTCGGAACGCTTCGAGGGCTGTGAGCGCCTCGTCTGTCTTCCCCGCGTCGAACAGGCGGCGCGCCTCGAGAACCGCGCGTTCGGCGCGCTGGCGTGCTTCCTGCTCAGCGCGCGTCTGTGCTTCGGCCGCGCGACGCTGCAGGTGCTGCTGCTGCAGCGACTCCACGGCTGTGGACACGAGATCCGCAGGCCGAAACGCTCTGAGCCCCTCAAGTGCACCCTCGCGGGCTCGATCGTCCGCGCGCGTGACGAGCTCTGTTGCCGCCTCGATCGCGCGATGCGCCTCCCGGAGTTGAACGAGCAGCTCGCGCACGAGGTCGGCAGGAGTGAACGCCTCGAGGCTCTGGATGGCCTTGGCATACTGGCCCTTGACGAAGTCCTTCCGCGCAAGTTTGCCGAGGCGCTCCGCCTCGGCGGCGACGCGCAGCGCTTCCTGCCTGGCTTCTTCAGCGCTCCGTTCCTGATGAATGCGGCGAAGGTCGATCAGGGTGGGGGCAAAGAGATCCTGCGGGACGAGGCGCGCCAGGTCATCGATCGCGGCCGCGCGGGCATTGGCCGAACCTTTGGTCACCTGGGCCCGCGCGTCACGGGACAGTGCGGCCGCCTGGCGCAGGGTGTGCAGCGTCTCGGCAACGAGCGCCGCGGGCTGGAATGCCGCCAGTAGGCGTACAGCGTCCTCGTGGTCGCCGCCCTTGAACCGCTCGATCGCAGCCGTGGTTGCGGCGGTGGCGGCATCCTGCTGTTCGCGGCGCTGGCGCTCCTCTTCAATCCGCTCGTATCGTGAGCGAAGCTCCGCGAGCGCGCCCGCCACCAGTGCGGGGGGATCGACGCGCTCGAGTCCTTCGAAGGCCGCCCGATACTCTCCCGCATCGAACCGCGCGGTGGCGTCGGCGATTGCCGTCTGCGCACGGCGCGCTTCTACGGCACGGCGCTCCTCGGTGGTACGGGCGGCGTGAAGCTGCTGCAGCGCCGCGACCGTGCGTGCCACGAGCGCCGCTGGCGCTATGCGCTCGAGCTCGGCGATCGCCGCGGCTCGTTCCTTCGGATCCCCTTCGTTGACGCGCGCCTCGGCGGTGGCCGCGGCCGCGGCCACCGTCCTGAAGGTGCCGAGCGTTTCGGCGACGAGCTCCGGCCGCTCGAAGCGGCTCAGTGCGGCAATCGCGCCATCGCGGTCGCCCGCTTCGAAGGCCTGTTGCGCTGCTGCGACAGCGTCCTGCGCGCGCGCCAGCCATGCACGCTCCTCGTCGCGCGCACGCGCTGCGGCTTCGGCCGCTGCCCGTTCCGCGGCGCGCGCCAGTCGTTCAACGGCCTCCGCGACGAATTCACGCGGCTGGAACAGGAGCAGCGACTGGATTGCCGCCGTGACGGCCATCTGATCGCCAGCTTCAACGGCGCGATCCGCGTCCGCGATGCGAGCAGCCGCCTCGCGCATCCGATCGCCCGCTTCCGCAACGCCTTCGACATCCAGATATGGTTCGATGGCGGCCAGAGCATCCGCGGTGCGGCCTTCGCCGAACAGCTGGCGGGCAGTGTCGACGGCCGCATCCGCCGCAGCACGGTGCTGCTCACGCGCGTCGTTGGCGGCGCGCTCGGTCAGCTCCGCGAGAACGGCCGTAACGGTCGCATGTGAGGGGTGGAACGCCTGCAGATCAGCAATCGCGGCAGCGCGCTCGCCAGACTCGAACCGTTTCGTGGCCGACGCAATCGCTTGAGCCGCGGCCCGATCGTGATCCTCGGTCCGGGTCCGCTCGGCGTCGATTCCGCGGAGGCGTTGATATGTGGCATCGACCAGCTCGCGATCGACGAACGCTTCGAGCTGTCGGAGCGCTGCCGCGCGACGGACTCGATCGCCCTGCTCGACTTGCGATGTGGCGGCCGCGAGAAGTCCCGCGGCGTCGCGCAGACGCGCGAGATCCGGCTCGACGCGCGCGCGGTCGGCGAACCGCTCGAGCATGGCCACGGCATCGCTCTGCCTGCCTTCGACGAAGGTCCGTCGGGCGCCGTCCACCGCCGCTCGCGCCGCGGCGTCGGCGGTCTCCTCTGCCGCGCGGTCCTCTTCGGCCGTCCGTTCGGCGGCCCGGGCCTGCAGCGTCCGACGCGAGGCCGCCACGAGATCGGCAGGCCGGATCCGCGCGAGACGGGCAAGCGCCGCGTTTCGCTCGTCGCGCGAACCCCGCGCCACGGCAATCTCGGCCTGCGAGACGGCGTCGGCTGCATCGCGCAGCTGCGACAGAAACGCGTCCACGAGCGACCCCGGCTCGAAACGACTGAGCGCGGCAATTGCGTCGGCCTGATCGCCTTGCGCGAAAACGCGCCTGGCGTCGGCGATTGCGGCGTCGGCCCTCGCCGCGGCGGCTGCCTGCGCCTCCTCGGCGGTCCGCTCGGCGGCGCGCGCCTCAAGAGCCTGGTGCGCGGTGGCGACGAGATTCGCGGGCGTGAACCGTCGCAGCGTCTCCAGCGCTCCGTCGCGCTCATCCGGCGAGCCGTTCGCGACGACCTGCTCGACTTGCGCGATGACGTCGGCCGCCTGTCTCATTTGCGTGAGCAGATCTGCGACGTAATACTTCGCCTCGAATCCCTCCAGACCTACGATGGCTTCGGCTCGTCGACCCCCCTCGAAGTCCGACTGTGCGCGGGCGGCGGCCTCGGCCGCCACGCGCAAAGTGCCGAGCGTATTGGTGACGCGGACATTCGGAGGCTGGAACGCCTCGAGCTCGGCAATCGCGCCTTCGCGGTTGCCTGCCCGGAACATGCGGTCGGCAGACATCATTGCTACCGTGGCTGCCTTCTCGTTCGCGTCCGTTTCCGCTCTGGCGCGATCGACCTCTCGAAGGCGCGCCAGCGAAGGACCGACGAGCGCCTGATCCTCGAATCGATCCAGACGCCGCAGCGCGCGGCGTCGCTCGCTTGGATCGCCCCAGGTCAAGTGACCGAACGGATTGACGATGCCTTCGACCACATGCGTCGTCTCCTGGACGATCGCCGCGGCCGCCTGGAGATGTTGGAGCGCCGCGTCGACGCGGGGGCGGTCGCCAAACCCGGTGAGCAGCGCGATCGCGCCTTCATGGTCTCCCTGGCGAAACATCTGCTGCGCCTGGGTGATCGCAGAGCGTGCCCGATCCTCGGCTTCCCGCTCGCGCGCCTCGTGCTCGGTTCGGGCGCGGTCCAACTCGCGAAGCTGCGCGAGCGCACGGGCAACGAGCGCGGGTTCCTCGACTTGCTCCAGCCGCCCGAGGGCATCCCGCCGCTCGTCTGGCGTCCCCGTCTCGATTGCCGCCGTTGTCTCCTGGATGAGCGTTGCTGCGGCACGAAATTGTCGAGACACGGTCGCGACGCGTGCCGCGTCCTCGAATCCGCCGAGGAGCGCGATAGCGGGCTCATACCGGCCCTCGCCAAACATCTGCCGTGCGTGCGCGATCACGGCGCGTGCCGCGTCTTCAGCCTCACGATCGCGGGCCGCCTGCTCTTCCTTCGCTTTGGCGTCGGCGTGCTCCTGCAGCGTCTGCAAGGCACCCGAGACGAGCTCGGCATCGGCGAAGCCCGACAACCGCGACAGGGCTGCTGCGCGTTGATCCGCCGCACCGGATTCGATCGCGGCCGTCGTTTCCTGTATCCAGCGGAGGGCCTCACGAAGCAAGGCCAGGTCACCGGCGACCCGGGAGGGCTCTGCGAATTGCTGAAGGCTTTGGATCGCGTCTTCGTACCGGCTGGCCTGAAAGAGGTCTCGCGCCTTGGCGATTGCGGCGTGTGCCCGTTCGGCGGCGGCTCGTTCCTCGGCCGCGGCGCGTTCGGCAGCGCGTGCCTGCAGGGCGTCGAGTGCGTCGCCGACGAGATCCGTCGGCCTGAAGCGCGCGACATCGCGAAGCGCGGTCGCGCGCTCGTCGGCCGTACCGGTGTGCACCACGTCTTCCGCGCCCGTCAAGAGATCGTCGGCGCGTCGCAACAGACCGAGCAGGTCCGCGACGAGGGGTGCTGGATGGAAGGCGTCGAGCCGCTCGATGGCCCGCTGCCGCCTGCCGGCAATGAACTCGCTTCGCGCTTCGTCGCGCAGCTGTTCCGCGTTGCGCTCGTCGAGCGCCCGCTGCTCCGCTTCTTTCGCGGTGAGCCGCCGGCGCGCCTGATCGAGGACCTGTTCGAGCGCCGCGCGCACCTTGACGGCAAGGTTGCCGGCCAGCAGCGGCTCGAGCAGAGACTGCGCGAGCGTCGGATTGTCGGCCGACAGCGCTTCGCGCGCCCGCATGATGGCCGCCTCGATCTTCGGGTTCAGGATGACCGTCGTCTGGCCCGCATCGGGCTCGGCGACCTCGAGCCGCTCCCGCACGCGGCGCAGCCGGCGCTGCATCTGCGCGAGGTCTTCGTAGCGATCGCCCGGCGCCTTCGCCAGCGCCTTGTCGACGATGGCCACCAGTTCCGGATCGATATCGGCCCGGATGGCGGTCATCGGCTTGTGCGGCTCTTCGACGATCTTCCGCTTCACCTCCTCCAGAAACGTGAACGGGTTCTTGGACGTGATGACGAATGCCTTCTCGTACGTCAGCAGCTCGTAGGACACGGCGCCCACCGAGAAGATGTCGCTTCGCCGGTCGACCTCGTCGCCCCGGATCTGCTCGGGAGACACGTAGTTCGGCGTGAACATCAGCTGACCGCCGGTGGCCGTCTGTCCCGCGTTGACGACTTTCGCGATCCCGAAATCGAGAATCTTCAGCGTGCGAACGAGATGTGTGCCGTCGTGCTCCTCGCGGACCACGAGGTTCACCGGCTTGATGTCGCGGTGAATGATGTCCCGCTGATGGGCGTTGTGCAGCCCCAGACAGAGCTGCTCGAGCAGCTGCAGGCGCTCGGCGTCGTTGAGCGGCGCGCGGTGCTCGATGATCTTCGACAGCGGCTCCCCTTCCACGAGCTCCATGACAATGAAGGGCTGCCCCTGGAACTCGCCGCGATCGAAGACGAAAGTGATGTTCGGGTGATTCAGCTTGCTCGCGGCGGTCGCTTCCTGCCGGAATCGCTTGCGCCAGTCGGGATCGACGGCAAGGTCGGCGTTGAGGAGCTTGATCGCAATCTCGCGCTCCATCTCCGTGTCCCACGCGCGATACACGGCACCGAATCCTCCGCGGCCGAGCAGCCGGAGGTTCGTGTAACGGTTCGCGAACGGGTCAGGAGGCAGCACTCTGGAACCAGGCCGCGCAAAGGCGTCCAGTCAGGTGCCGCACCGGAGCGGTACACCTGGCAGCCTTGTGGCGTGGAGTCGCGTCGCCGAAGAGCGTCCCCGCTAAACGAAGACCTGTCAGGACAGGCGGATTATACCCTGGCAATCCCCGTGCCGCCTTGCCGGATGTTGGCAGCTGCGTTACAGTTCGGCCGATCCCGCCTCATGACCCGGTATCGAATCGCGCTGCCGCTGCTGATTGTCCTGGCCTTTCCGGCGATCGCCAGCGCGCAGTGGTATCGCGACTACCAGGACGGCATCAATGCGGTCAAAGCGAAGAACTGGTCGGTCGCGGAGCAGAAGCTCCAGGCGGCCATGCAGAAGAATCCGCGGGCGGACACTCGCGATCGGATCCTTTGGTACGGGCAGATCCGGCGCCCGTTCCTCCCCAGTCTCTATCTGGCGGTCGTGTACCAGAACACGAGGCGGCCCCAGCAGGCGCTGGACATCCTGCAACGGCTGCGGGATCTCTACCGGTCGGGCGACGACGATTATCAGCTCTTTGCGACCACGATGGCCGCGGCGAGTGACGACGTGGCTACGAACAATGCGGGACGGCTCACGACGACAACGATCGGCCCGCCGCGCGCGACGTCCACCGTCCCCGTTTCGACCACGACCACGACGTCGCCGGGTCCTCCCCCGAGCTCCAGTACAAGCAGCAGCACGACCACCAGCGTCGGTGTCACGCCACCGGCTCCCTCGCGGACCGAATTCGATCGCTTGATGCGGGAGGCCGAGGTCGACTTGCGCGCCGGCCGTTTCCCTGACGCACGACGCAAGGCCGAGCAGGCGCGAGGCCTCAACGTGGACGGTGCTGCCGTCGAGGCGCTGCTGCGCGAGGTTCAGACGGCGGAGCTCCTCCGGACGTTCACGAGCGCGGTGACGGGACGGGATCCCACCAAGGCGGCCGCCGCTCTGGAGACGATCAGAAAGACCAATCCGGGGTATGGCGGTCTCCAGAAGCTGGTGACGGATCTCCGCGATCTTCGCGATGTCATCGACCTGCGCGCGGGGCTTCTCCTCTATTACGCGAGCAACTACACGGCGGCGGCGACACTCTTTCAGGGCGCACTTCAGCGTGGCGGCGCGGCACCGCGGCTCTATCTGTATCTCGCCTGCAGCATTGCGGCGCTCTCGCTCGTCAACGACAATCCCGCCGATCTCGTCACGGCGCGAACCTATTTCGCCCAGGCGCGGCCGCAGCAGAATCGCTATACGGCCGACTGGCGCTACATTTCACCCAGCATCCGCCGAGCCCTGGAAAGCGGGCCGACCGCTCCCCCGTCCTGACGGAATCGTTTACCCAACCGGTCTCAGTTTCTACAGTCCCGTGATGCATTCGTCGTGGGTCGCTACAGGAACACGATCGACGCTGGCACAGCTGCGTCGTGGCCTTCGGAAATGAGACCTCCCGACCTTCGCCGGCTGGTGTCCCGACAGTGGAGCGTCCCGCTTCTTCTCGCGGGCCTGATCTGGATGGCGGCCATGAGCCTGCCGGCTGTCAGTCGTCCGGGGTTCGCCGTGGACGAAGAATTCACCTGGTTCGCGGTCAGTGGCATCCGTTCTCACGGGCTACCGCTCCTGCCGTCGGGCGTCTTCTACGAACGCGGTCTTCTCTACTCCTATCTCGCGTGGGGCGGTGGGCGACTGCTGGGAGATTCCCTCGCCGCGTATCGCACGGTGTCGCTCTGTCTGGCACTCGCCGTGGTAATTCTTGGATGGTGGGTCGCAAAAATTCTCTGGGGCCACGCTGGCGCTGGAATCGTCACCGCTGTACTGGCCACATGGCCAACACTTGTCGCGCACGCGAGCTGGGCGCGGTTTTACGCGGGCTTTTTGACGACACTCCTCCTCGTGCTGCTGATCTTCTTCCTGATCGAACGGGGCAGGCTTCGCACGTGGACGTTTGCAGCCGCCATCGTCACCTGTCGTCTCATGCACGAGTTCGGCGCACTCATGATCGCCCTGCCGTTCTGCTATCTGCTGACGGACCACCAAGCACCGCTCATCAAGACGCGCCTGATGATGGTCGTTGCCTCGGTCGTTGCGCTCGCCTCGATGCAACTCGTGTTCGCCGCCGGGCACACGCTCGGATCGACCGGTATCGCAACGAGTATGTTCCTCCCGGTTCCGCTGCAGGTGGCAACCTTCTCGGGGTTGACGCCTCTGTTCGTGGGATGGAGTATTGTGCTGGCGATCGAATTCTTCTTGGTCAAGTCCTCCGGCCGATCGGACGCGACCCGGCTCGTGTACGGCGCCCTGGGCGTGCCATTGCAGCTGGGCGCAATTGTGATGGTTGGCGCGGCTGCATCGTTGGCCCAACCGGAACGCGCGCGGACGCACGTCGCGAGAACGATTGGGGCGGTGCTCGCTTCTGTCCTGATGTGGTCGGTCTGGGTGTCACTCAGGACGCAAACTCCATTCGGATGGAATCTGATCAGTTCTCTGGCGACCTTCGGTCTCTCGTATCCGACAGCCGGTGTCTCGTTTCTGGCCCGGACATTCCCCTTTCTGGCCACCCTCGCGGCATCCCTCTTGGTGCCGCTGATCGCGTTGTCCCCCGACTCAACGCGCACCCTTCGTGGCCTGACCCTGCTGTCGTTGATTTGGGTATTCGCATTAGGAGTGCTAGCCACGGGATTCGAGGATCGCTATCTTGCTGGATGCCTGCTCCTGCTGTTCGTGACAGTCGGAGGAGCGCTCGCCTCGATGTGGCGAATCATACCGTCGGCGAGACTGCGGCGAGTGCTCTGCCCGCTTACGGCGGTCGCCGTGCTGGGGCTGATCTGGAACGAACAGATTCTGTGGACGGCGAGTTCCCATCAGTGGGCGGCGCGGGTCCGAAACGATAGTCAATCGATCTGGAGATTGCCGACGGCAGCATTTCCAGAGCTGCCGATGCTAGCTGACCGCATCGGCGACGCAGACCAGATCGTCTGCGACAACGAGCTGCTGTGTGTTTTCTATTTCGGCAGAATTGATCGCTGGCTCGTCACGGTGCCGCAAGTCGTGAAGGAGTACTCGATGCCTGGCGCAGACGAACGCGTCGGTATCTATGGCGGGACAAGAATCCTGCCTTCAATGGGAGCGATGGTGCGCTGGATCGAACGCGAGCACAAGCATGGCTGGGTAGTGCTCCTTGACCCCGGCCCGTTTTCGCCCCCTTCGGGCATCGCCGTCCTCGCGGGGGTCCGGGAGGCAGCCATACCTGTCTCAATTCAGGTCGATCGGCCAGGTTTATTCATCGCGTTGATGGCCCCCTCGGCCAGTTCCCGAGGTTCGGAGCCACCGTAAGGTCAACCCGATACGGATCGGACGTAAACGTGACAACACCTTAGAGCTGCCAGCAATGGTCGCCGATCGACGGCGCCCAAACGGCTTTAATAGTTACGTCTCAGCGTAAGGGTGAACGAGGCCGTCGCCGACGCCTGCCCGGCAGTATTACGGACGACCAGGGTAATCGTGACCGGGATTGACGTGAAGGTCGTCTGAATGGTGTTCGAGGGATAAGTGACAACCGGTGTTGCAGACGTCGATGAAATGCCGAACCCGAAGTTCCATTCGTACGTCGCGGCGTTCGCGGAGCCGAGCCCACTGAACTGACACGGCGTCGAAACGAAACAACTCGTGTCGCCAGAAATCACGGCAACGGGTGTCGCCGATGCTCCCGACTGGGTCACCGTGTGAATCGCCGGTACAAATTGACCGCTCAAACCCGAAACGGTCACATGTCCAACACGAGACGATGTGGATCCGTTCGATCCCACGGAATAGGTCACCGTCCCCGCACCTGTTCCGGTCGTTCCCGATACGACGCTCAGCCAGCTCTGATCCGTCGTCGCGCGCCACTGTGCGTCGCTGCGGTTCGTGCTCACGCTGGTCGAAAACGTGCCGCCAGATGCCGCCACCGACCGCTCAGTTGGCGACACGGCATACGAAAAGGTGGACGTGCCTGGCACCGTCGTCGTCGCGGGTACTGTCGTCGTGGAGACCGTCGTCGTGACACAGACCGCTGCAATGCCGCGGCCGTCGATCTGCGAAAGCACGCGATCCACGGCTTGAAAATGATCGCACCCGCCGACGCGATAGCGCAGGTACTCCTGCGTCCAGACGATGTCGCCTTCGACATCGACGAAGGTCTGAACAGCCGATCGTCGCAACTGATCGCGATAGACGGCCTCGAGGCGCTGACGAAAATCGAACGGCTGATCGCGCGGCGGAAAACTGGGGTTTCCTGACACATTGCCGCAGGTGGGCGAGACGCCACCCCCAATGATCTGTGCAAACACTTTCTGGATGGCGGTCTCGTGATCGCACAGGTTGACGCGATAGCGAAGGTACTCCTGGGTCCAGACGATTGTGCCCTCGATGTCGACGAACGAAGACACCGGCGAACGACGCAGCCCGTCGCGGTACTTCGTCTCGAGCGAGTTCGCTCGAAAATCGTAAGCCTGATCGCGCGGGGGGAAACTCACGTCTCGAGCACTGAGCGACGCCCCATCCGACGCGAGGCGGCCCGCGGCCCATGCGCCGAGCGACGGCAACCCACGCGGATCTGCAACCGAAGCCGAAGGTGCCGTGGGTGAACCGCCGGCCATCGGGCGTTCGTGTGCGCCTTTACCGCAGCCGGCGGTGACTGCGATGGCAGCGGCGGCCGCCAGGACGGCCCACCGGGTTGCGTCTGGAAATACCATGACGCCCTTTCATGATGGCCAAGGCACCCGACGACGGGCGAAACGAACGAAAGACAGTGAAAGATCGCAAGGCTCCGGCATGTGAGCCGGCGCACATTGCGGTCGGCCCAGCGCGCTGAAGCTGGCGGCTGCGCCATTCTATATCTGAGCTCACCTCGATTGCGCCTCTCGTAAGCGACCGGAGGCTCGGGTTCCAGTCTCATTGGCGCGACGTGCTCAACACGACTGAGTGGAAGGCTGGCGTAATCTCGAGCATTCGGCTACTGTCTTCGCAGTCGTCCCTGCGCCGCGGGCGGCAAACGGGAGGCCGTCCGCTTGTCCGAACGGAAACATTCTTCGCATCTCCGAGAACGGCGGGCGCCGCGCGGCGGACAGCTCGCAGCCCAGGGGCTCCAAACCCCGGCCGGATCGCACGCCATCGCACCCGTCCACTTCTGACGGGCACGCGTGCCGGGCCGTCCCGGCTCGCACCCACCGTTCGGGATTCGGCGTACGCGTTGGCAGCGGTGGCGATTCGGCAATCGCCAGACGCCGTGGTCGCATGAACCGATGGTTTGCATCGGAGTCCTAGGCACTCTCGGAGATAATGACCGTCGCAGCCGCGTGCCGATACCCGTGCAGGACCGACGACCCACTCCGCGATCCGCAGCCGACGCGCCCCTCGACACCGACATCCCGCCCGAATCCGGCGCAACGGATCCGAGCCAGGCGGTGACGGCGCACGTCAACCTCGATCCACAACCACTGCCCGCCTGGGTCCGGATCGCCGACCTCGCAACGGTGCTCTTCGCGCTCCTGGCCATCGGACTCGTAATCGGCAGCCGGATCCGGCTCTCGTTGGGCCCTGTGTATCTGACGATCGGTTCGCCGCTCCGTCAGGCGCTGATCGCTGCAGCCATCGCGGCCGTCCGGCACTGGCGATATCCACGTCCACGGCTGCACGAGCGCATGGCAGGCGCCTGGAGACGCTTCCGCGCCGAGCCCGCGATGCGCACGTTGACGGCGCAGTACTGGACGATTCGATTGTCGATCCTGCTCACGGGGTATCTGGCCGTCGGGTCCTTCGGCCTGCCGGAAAAGGGCCCGTTCCGGGTGTCGGAGAACGAGTTCGCGAATCTGCCCGCGCGATGGGATTCCGGGTGGTACCTGAGCATCGCCGCCGAGGGCTACCAGTATCGCGCCTCGGGTGGCCAGCAGAACATCGCGTTCATGCCCGGCTTCCCCGTGCTGATGCGGATCGGGGGGGCGTTCCTCGGCGTCGATCACGACCGCATGCGTGCCGATCCCAAGGGACCCGATCGCGGACGTCTTCTGTGGAGCGGCGTGATCGTCGCGCTCGTGCTCGGATGGGTCGCCAGCATCTGGCTATTCCGACTCGCGCGCCAGTGGCTGGACGAGCCTCGGGCGCTCGCCGGTGTCGTGTTGCTCCAGGCGTATCCGTTCTCGCTCTTCTACGGCGCGGCCTACAGCGAAGCGCTGTATCTTGCGAGCTGCGTGGGAGCGCTGTGGTTCTTCTCGCGGGGCGCGTGGCTTGCCGCCGCCGCGTGGGGACTCGCCGCCGGCATGAGCCGGCCGAACGGGTTCGTCGTCAGCATCCCGCTCGGTCTGCTCCTGCTGCAACGGGTGTACGTGTCCTCGCGCGAAGCACGCGACCGCCCGCGCGTATGGCGCGACATCGGCGCCCCACTCCTGACAGCCGCGGCGCCGGGGCTCTCGATGCTCGCGTTCTCGGCCCTCATCTATCAGATGACCGGCAATCCGTTCCGCTGGGCGCAACTGCACGGCGCCTGGGGCCGCGAATATCAGTCCATCCTGAAGCTTGCCGACAGCTACTACGGCGTGTTCGCCAACGAAGGCCTGTACACGTACACCTCGTCGGCACCGATCGACGCATTGAATCTCGCGGCAGCGGTCTTCATGCTCGTGGCCGTCGTCCCGGTGTGGCGACGGTTTGGCACACCGTACGCAGCCCTCCTGCTCGCCACCGTGCTGCCCCCGCTGACGATGGGAGGCGTGCTGTCGATGGGACGGATTACGTCAACCGTGTTTCCCGCGTTGCTCTGGCTGGGTGCCGCGCTCACGCCAGGCGCCCGGCGTTCGGTCACATTTGCATTCCTGGTCCTGCAAGGGTTGACCGCGGCGTTGTTCTTCACCTGGCGGCCGCTCTTCTAAGTGCGGCTTGCGACCACACACGACTGGCGCTCGCGACAACCAAGCGATTCAGACTGGCGGCTGGCTTTGGCATCATTCATTGCCGAACGACGGCGGCTTCGGGTCTGGGCTAAGGACCGAGGCTGAGGACGTATCGCGGTGTTCTACGGCGGCACGGACGATGTGCCCGAGGGGCACAGTCATCGTCGGATGCCTGAGAGGGCGCGTGGGTGGAATGCCGTTCTCCGGCGCATGCACCGCTGGCAGAAGCAGTCTCGCGAGTTGAATCAACGAGTGCTTTTCGGCGCGTTCCAAACCGTTGATTTCGGGTCGGTGCCGTTTGACCGCGCGCCGCGCGCGGCAGCCGCCCAAGTGCTTTGGCGTCAGGCGTCAGGCGTCAGGCGTCAGGCGGTTCATTCACGCCCTCGGGTGCGCCCGCTTGTACACGTTCATCAACTGCGCGACGTTCACGTGCGTGTAGCGCTGGGTCGTGCTCAGGCGCGCATGACCGAGCAGTTCCTGGATGGCCCGCAAATCGGCGCCCCGCTCCAGCAAGTGCGTGGCGAACGAGTGACGCAGGGCGTGAGGACTGATCCCGAACCGCGTACTGCAGAGCGCCACGTACCGTCGCACGAGGCGGTGCACGCTTCGTCCGGACAGACGGCCGCCGCGGTAATTGACGAACAGCGGTTCCTCCCGATCGCGGACCCGGCGCGCGCGCCGTTCGCCGACGTGCCGATCGCGCGCCGCGCCCTCGGGCAGCAGGCTGCCACCGACGATCGCTTCGCGGTCAACCAGCCACGCTTTGAGCGCGTCGGCGGCGGTCCGGTTGAATGGCACCAGCCGCTCCTTCCGCCCCTTGCCGAGCACCCGCACCATGCGGCTCCCGAAGTTCACATCCGCGAGATCGAGCCCCACCAGCTCGCTCAGCCGAAGGCCGGACGCGTAGAACAATTCGAGAATGGCGCGATCCCGCCGGCCCAGCGGCCCGCTCGCATCGGGCGTCTCGAGCAGGCGGCTCATGTCCTGCTCCGTCAAATGCGCGGGAATCTTCTGATCGAGCTTGGGAGCGGTCATCAACTCGGCGGGGTCGTTGTCGAGCGTTCCTTCGTGCCGCAGGAACCGCACGAATGCGCGCACGGCCGACAGCTTTCGCGCCGTCGACGATCGGGCCACGCCGCGGCGGTGCAGCTCGGCCAGGAATCCGCGAATGGCTGCCGTGTCGAGATGCGCAGCCGTCAGCTGCGAACGCTTCAGCTGCCGCGCCGCGGCGACATGCGCGAGCAATTGCGCGATATCGCTTTCGTACGCGCTCGCGGTATGCGCAGAGGCGTTCCGATTCAGTCGCAGGTAATCGAGGAAGTCGACGAACAGCTCTGTCAGCGAGGATGGGGCTGGCTGCCGCGCCACGACTCACACCATCGCGCGGGCGGAGATCTCGAGAGCGGCCGCCATCCAGGCCTGCAGGTCCACGAGCGCGCGCTCGGACTGCGCGATCTTGCGGGCCGCCCGCTGCCGCGGCCGCATCTCGACGGCCGGCATGATGCCGAACGTGATGTTGGAAGGTTGATAGTTCGCCGCGTCGGCGTGCGACACATAGTAGGCCAGGGCGCCGATGGCCGTCGTGCGTGGCGCCGTCACAGGCTCACGGCCCGTCGCAAGGCGCGCCGCATTGATTCCCGCCAGGAGTCCGGAGGCCGCCGATTCCACATAGCCCTCGACACCCGAGACCTGACCCGCGAAGAACACGTCGTCGCGGCGCCGGGTCTGCCAGGTCTCGCGCAGAACGGTGGGTCCATTGATGTACGTGTTGCGGTGGACCATCCCGAAGCGGACGAACTCCGCCGTCTCGAGACCCGGAATCAGGCGGAGCACCCGCGCCTGTTCGCCCCACTTCAACTGCGTTTGAAATCCCACGAGGCTGAAGTGATCGCCCGCGATGTTGTCCTGCCGCAGCTGAACGACGGCATGAGGCTGGCGGCCGGTCCGCGGGTCGGTCAAGCCGACGGGCTTCATCGGACCGAAGCGCAGCGTATCGACTCCGCGATGCGCCATGACCTCGATGGGCAGGCACCCTTCGAAAAACCGTTCCCGATCGAAGTCGTGGACGGTCGCGGATTCCGCCGTTGTCAGCGCCTGAAAGAACCGCTCGTATTCCTCCTTGGTCAGCGGACAGTTCAGGTAATCTCCCTGACCGTCATCGACGCCGCAGGACGGCGCCGGCGCAGGCACGGCGGCCGCGTCAGACATCGTCCCCGCGGGACGCGGGTCGTTCGCCGCATCGCGATCGCGGACCGCGTCGCCATGCGACGGAGCGGACCACACGCTGCGATTCCATCGCGAGGCGCGGAACACCTTCGAGCGGTCGATCGTCTCGGCCAGCACGATGGGGCTGATCGCGTCGTAGAAATACAGATGATCCTGGCCGACAAAGGCGGCGATCTCGCGAGACAGCGCGTCCGAGGTCAACGGCCCGGTCGCGATGACGACAGGTGTGAGACCACTCTGGGGTGCAGGAATGGCCTGACATTCCTCGCGCGCGACCGCAATGCGCGGATGCGCGTGCACGGCCTGCGTCACGTGCGCGCTGAATTGCTCGCGATCGACCGCGAGGGCCGCGCCCGCCGGCACGCGGGTCGCATCGGCGGCTTTCATCACCAGCGATCCGAGCCGCCGCATCTCCTCTTTCAAGAGGCCGACCGCGTTATCGAGCTTGTCTCCGCGGAACGAATTGCTGCACACGAGCTCCGCGAGCGCGTCCGTCTTGTGAACCGCCGTCGGCCGTGACGGACGCATTTCGTGCAGCACGACCGACACGTCGAGCTGCGCCGCCTGCCACGCTGCTTCGCAGCCGGCGAGGCCTCCCCCGATGACGTGAATGGTCGCAGGCACGTGTCCTGTCGGCTGACGCTGACGCTTACGCCGACACCAGCTTCTTGCGTGGCGCGGCGCGCGAAAATCGCTTCTTCTTGGCGGGACCCGCTTCCTGTCGCGCCTTCAGGAGCGCCAGCGCGTCCTCGAGCGTCACGGCCTCGGGATTGGTGCCCTTCGCGAGCGAGGCATTCGTCGTCCCGTCGGTGACGTAGGGACCGTACCGGCCGTCGAGAATCTGCAGCGGTTTCCCGCTTGAAGGATCGGCCCCGAGCTCGCGCAGCACCTTTCGCTCGGCCGGCTGGCGCCGCCGGGATCGTTTGGGCTGACGGAACAATTCCACGGCCTCGTCCAGCGTGACGGTGAAGATCTGATCGGCCGAGGCGAGGGACCTGAACTCGTCCCCATGCTTGATGTACGGACCGAAGCGGCCCGGGCTCGCCAGGATCGGCTGCCCGTCGTCGGGATGGAGACCGACGGTGCGGGGCAGCTCCAGCAGCTGCAGCGCCTGGTCGAGCGTCAGCGTGTCTTCGCGCTGTGATGCCAGAAGAGACGCACGTTTCGGTTTGGGGGCCTTCTTGCCGTCGGGCGCCTCGCCCAGCTGGACGTACGGACCGAAGCGACCTGTATTCACGTACACGTTCAGGCCGGTTTTCGGGTCCGTTCCGAGGACACGGGGGCCGGCGGCTTTGGCCTTGAGCAACTCGAGGGCGCGCTCGACGGTCAGCTCCGCGGGCGGCAGATCATCGGGCAGCGACGCCGTATTGCCTATTCCGCCTTCGCCGCGCTGGAGGAATGGCCCGAACTTGCCTATGCGGACGCGAATGGGTTCGTTCGTTTCGGGAGACGTCCCGATATCCACCGACGGGTAGCCGACCTGATCGGCCACGCTCTTGACCTTCGGCTCGAGACCCGGGTGCTTGCCGTCCCCGTCGCGGAAGAACTGACGGAGGAACTGCAGCCGATCGCGATCGCCGTTCGAGATTTCGTCGAGATCTTCTTCCATTTCGGCCGTGAAGCCGACATCGACGTAATCGCCGAAATGCTCGCGCAGGAGCTTCGTCACCGCAAACGCGGTGAAGCTCGGAACGAGCGTGTTGCGCTGCCGGAACACGTAACCGCGGTTGATGATCGTTTCGATCGTGGGAGCGTAGGTCGATGGCCGTCCGATGCCCGCCCGCTCCAGCTCTTTGATGAGCGACGCCTCGGTGTAGCGGGACGGAGCCTGCGTTTCATGCCCCAACGGCTCGAGGCGGCGCAACACGAGCGCGGCATTCGCCGGCTGGCCTTCGCCCGCGACGCGGTCGCCCTCGCTGAGAAGAGGCAGCAGCGTTTCCTGATCCTGGAGCTCCGCCTCGGGATCGTCGCTGCCTTCCACATAGGCGCGCCGGAACCCGGCGAACTCGATAGCTTTCCCCGTCGCCGCGAAGACGTGAGGCGTGCCGTCGGTGCCGGCTGCGCTGATTTCCACGGTCGTCCGCACGACGCGCGCGTCCGGCATCTGCGACGCCATCGTCCGCTTCCAGATCAACTCGTACAGCCGAATCTCGTCGGCCTCCAACGTGCCGACCAGCTTCTGCGGCGCGAGATTGAAGTCCGTGGGGCGGATCGCCTCGTGCGCCTCCTGGGCGTTCTTGACCTTCGTCTGGTACCGGCGCGGGCCCTGATAGAAGTCCTGCCCGAACATGTCGAGGATGGACCGCTTGGCTTCGCTCAACGCCTTCTCCGAGAGCGTCGTCGAATCGGTGCGGTGATACGTGATCAGACCTTCCATCTGGCCGCCGCCGATCTCGACGCCCTGGAACAGGCGCTGGGCGACGTCCATCGTGCGTTTCGTGGAAAACCCAAGCTTTCGAGCCGCTTCCTGCGTCAGCGTCGACGTCGTAAACGGCGGTGCCGGACGTTCAGCCCCCGGCCGCGCGTCGATGCGCGTCACCGACCAGGGAAGCCTGGACGTGAGCGTCGGACCAAGCTGCTGAACGTCGGTCTCATCCAGATGGCGCGCGCCACTCGTCAGGGCGCCCGTCGAATCGAAGTCCTGGCCCGTCGCGACCTTCCGGTCGCCAATCCGGATCAGCCGCGCCGTGAACTCCCGTCCGCCACCGGCGAGCCGCGCCTCGAGATCCCAGTAGCGGGCCGAGCGAAAGAGCCGACGCGCCTCCTCTCTCTCGACGATGAGCCGCACGGCCACACTCTGGACGCGGCCGGCCGAGAGCCCGGGCTGGACCTTCTTCCAGAGGATGGGGGAGAGCGTGTACCCGTACAGGCGATCGAGAATGCGGCGGGCTTCCTGCGCGTCGACCAGCTTCTCGTTGATGTCGCGCGCTTGATTCATCGCATCGCGAACCGCGCCTTCGGTGATTTCGTGGAACACGATGCGGCGCGTCGGCACCTTGGGTTTGAGCACCTCACGCAGGTGCCAGCTGATGGACTCCCCTTCGCGATCGGGGTCGGTCGCGAGCAGGACCTCGGAGGCGTCCTTGATGGCCGTTTTCAATGTCTGGACGTGCTTTTTCTTCTCCGCCGGGACCACGTAAATGGGCTTGAAGTCATCGTCGACGCAAACGCCCAGACGCCGGCATTCCTTGTCCTCGATGCCGGGCGGCACTTCGCTCGCAGATTCGGGCAGATCGCGGATGTGACCGAAGCTCGCTGCGACGTTGAAGTCACGTCCGAGAAACCGGCCGAGGGTTTTCGCCTTCGCCGGTGACTCGACGATCACCAGGGGTTTGGCCATAAGCTCTGCTGTCAGCTGTTCCAGCCCGCTACCTTACCACCATCGTCAGTTTCGAACGAATCGACCGTCAGGGGTGCGAGCCACCCAGCCTGCCAGCTCCCACTCTACCAGCCTGGTAAGCAGCAGGACGGGAGGTAACGACGTAACTTTCTGCAACTCATCGAGATCGAGCTCTTCCCCACGCCGCCAGCCGTCGACGGGAAAGGCCGCCGCAGCCAATGTCCGGCTTCGCCGACGTGCGGTGGTGCCGATGTCCGGGGAGCTGCCAGCCTCGGCGGCAGCGTCCCGTGGGACATCGGCGGGGGGCCTTTGGCGGACACCACCTCCTTCATCTGCCCAGCGACCAGAAAACCGAAGCACGTCGATGACGTCGTGTGCGTCTTCGACCAGGGCGGCACCGTCCTTGATGAGCGCATGGCCGCCCCGGTTGCGTCCGCCCAACGCCGACCCAGGAACGACCATGACCTCTTTACCCTGGTCCAGCGCCGCATGCGCCGTGATGAGCGCGCCGCTGGCCTCGGCGGCCTCAACGACAACGACGCCCAGGGCCAGCCCGGCGACAATGCGGTTGCGACGCGGGAAGTGATGCGGCAGGGGCGGAGTACCGGGCGGAAACTCGGTGATGAGCGCTCCTTGTGCGGCAATCCGGGTCGCAAGCGTGCGATGTTCCGGTGGGTAGACCACGTCGAGACCGCCCCCGAGAACCGCAGTCGTGTGGCCGCTTTCAAGGGCCCCTCGGTGTGCGGCCCCGTCGATCCCTCGCGCGAGCCCGCTGACGACGACCAGTCCCGCACAGGCCAGGTCGCGTCCGAGCTCGTGCGCATGCCCGAGCGCCGCCTGCGAGGCATTGCGCGCCCCCACGATCGCGACCGCCGGCGCGTCGAGCAACGCCGCCGCGCCGGACGTCCAAAGCACCAGCGGAGGATCGTCCAGGTCCCGCAATTGACCCGGGTACCCCGGATGATCCCAGGTGACGAGCTGCATTCCGAGATGATGCGTGCGCTCGATGAGATCGAGGGCGCGGGAACGCAGCCGGGAAAGAGACTTCCGCCGGCCGCTGGCTCGCTGATCCGGCCGAAGGCCGCCTTCCACGGCCTTCCAGATCATCGGCGGACGCTCTGCCCAGCGGCCAGGCGGAAACTTGAAGCGCCCGGTACGGAGACCCGCGACGTGCGTCAGCGCTATCCAGGCGGCGGACAATTCCAGGTGACAACTGTCATCCGGCGAGGCCGGGCTGACCGGTTCTGCGGGAGCCGACGTGGCGACGGCCTGAGGCCTGTCGGGAGGGCTGCTCTCTTGCGACGCCATCGCCGGGGCTCGAGCAAAGGGCACGCCGCGAAGCTTCCGCGGAGTGTCACAATCGATTACGCGGGATGTCGCGTCGAGCGCGTTTCGCGCTCAATTTTCGCCAGCATTGCGAGGTCTGATTGTTGCAGCAATGGCGTCGCGGGACGCTGGGGAAAGGGACTTGCGCCCCTGCGTACCAGGGGGCTATAGTCGAGATGTTCACGGTGCAGATGCGGGTGAGACTTCTGACGCTGGCGGCAGTGCTGCTGTGGATCTCAACGTCCACTGCCTGGGCGGACGCCCGTTCGGATGCCCGATCGCAGGTGGAATTCGGGATTGCCGTCGCCCAGAAGGGTCTCTGGAAGGAGGCGGCGTATCGCTGGGAACGCGCCACCCAGCTGGATCCGAACTACGCCGCGGCCTACAATAATCTAGCCATTGCTTACGAGCAGCAGGGGGATTTCGAGAAGGCGAAAACCGCGTACGAGAAGGCTGTGGAGCTCGAGCCCAACAACGCGATGATTCGGCAGAACTACGATTTGTTCAAGGAAATCAATGACCGGACGACTCGCGGGTCTAATCGTTAGCGGCGGCGCGGCCCTTCTGCTCGCTGCGTGCACCAGCGTCTACGAGATTCCCATCGAGACGCCGATTCAGCCGAAGCTCGATATCAGCGGCTTCCAGCGGATCCTCGTGGCGGGGTTCATCGCAGGCGGCAGCGAGGACGTCGATGCGAACCTGGAGACCGTCCGTCTGCTGCGAAGCCAGCTGCGGACCAAGGCGGGCCTGCGCGTCATCGAAGCCGACGTGCTTCCCCTCCAGGAAATCGCACAGGACCAGGCGCAGTCCTCCGACGCGCCGCCGACGCCGGCGGTGACGACCAACGACGACGGCAGCAGTGACGCCTCGACGACGCAGGGACTGCCGGGGCACATCAACGACGAGAAGGACCTCGAACCGTACGAACGGATCTTCGCCAATGCCACGTATTGGAAAAAGCTCGGCGAAGAGTTCCAGAGTCCGCTCATCGTCACCGGCACCGTGCTCTTCACGCCGCACCAGCGCTCCGGGTTCGTCACACGCGAGCAGGAAGAATACGACCAGTACGGACGGCGCCGCGTGGTTCCGGTTCGGGCCTATATGGAGCGCAAGGGCTTCATCCTCCGGCCCAAGTTCGTGTTCATCGACGGCCGCACCGGGGCGACGCTCTACTCGGAATCCTTCCGCGAAGAAATCCTCTACAACTCGCAACAGAACACCCCCGCGTTGTCTTCATATTTCGAGCTCATGGACCGACTGGTGCCGACCTTCCTGAACACGCTCAGCATGCAGCGCGTCCGAGGCACCCGGGTGCTCCTCAAGTAACGCCGGCACCGCGCTTCTTGGCACATTCCCGGGCGGAATGATAGACTACCCTTTTGCCTTGGCCCGCTCGTCCGGCACAAGGTGACGTCTGCCAGGAGGAACGGCTCGTGTACGCCATCATCAAAAGCGGTGGCCGACAGGTCAAGGTGAGCCCCGGGGAGGTCGTGCTGCTCGATCGCATCGAAGTCGAGCCGGGGACGGAAATCACAAGCGATCAAGTGCTGCTGGTCGGTGGCGACCAGGGCGTGACGGCCGGCACCCCGTTCGTGCCGGGCGCGCGGATCGTCGCAACGGTGCTGCAGGAGGAATCCGGCCCCAAGATCCGGATCTTCAAGAAGAAGCGCCGCAAGGGATTCCGTCGCACCAAGGGTCATCGCGCCAAGTTCACGCGCGTGAAGGTGACGAGCATCCTGACCTAGGACTCGTGCCGCGGGCGCGGCGGATGGGCTGCGCGTGGCGATCCGTCGAACCACTCAGGCGACCCTGGTCCCGGCGGCGCGGCGGACGTACGATCGAAGACGAAAGACCCACAGCAATGGCACACAAAAAGGGACAGGGAAGCTCACGGAACGGCCGCGACAGCCAGTCGCAGCGCCTCGGCGTCAAGCAGTTCGACGGCAACGTCGTCACGGGCGGATCGATTCTCGTGCGGCAGCGCGGGCGGCGCTTCCGGCCCGGACTCAACGTCGGCCTCGGCAAGGACGACACGCTGTTTGCGAAGATTGCGGGCCGGGTGAAGTTCGAGGACCACGGCGCCCGCGGTCGGTTCATCAGCGTGCATCCCATCGAGGCCTGACCATCCGTTTCCGTGGCGGCTCCGTGAGTCTCCGCGGCCCACGATGTTCGTCGACGAAGTCGACATCCAGGTCAGTGCCGGCGATGGCGGGCGCGGCTGCGTCAGCTTCCGCCGTGAAAAATACGTCCCGCGCGGCGGCCCGAACGGCGGCGACGGCGGCAACGGCGGGTCGGTCCTCTTCGTCGCCTCACCGCACCTGAACACCCTGCAATCCTTCCGCTTCCATCCTGAATTCCGGGCGCCGCGAGGGGCACACGGCCAGGGGTCGAATCGCGCGGGACGCAATGGCCGCCAGCTCCAGATCGACGTGCCCGTCGGCACGGTAGTGTACGAGCGGACGCCGGAGGGTCTGGCGCTCGTCGGCGACCTCACAGAGCCGGGCGCGCGCCTGATGGTGGCCCGCGGCGGGCGCGGCGGGCGTGGCAATGCCCGCTTTGCGACGCCGACGAACCGCGCGCCCCGTCACGCGGAACCGGGCGCGCCCGGGGTGACGCGCGCGCTGCGCCTGGAACTGAAGCTGCTCGCGGACGTCGGCCTGGTCGGCTTTCCCAATGCGGGCAAGTCGACCCTCATTGCGCGGATCTCCGCCGCGCGGCCCAAAATCGCCGACTATCCGTTCACGACGCTCGTGCCGAATCTCGGCGTCGTCGCCCTCGACGGGGATCGCAGTTTCGTCGTCGCGGACGTGCCGGGCCTCATCGAGGGCGCCCACACCGGACACGGCCTCGGGGATCAGTTTCTGCGACATCTCGAGCGCACCAGGGTTCTCGTGCATCTCGTGGACGTATCGCCGTACGAGGAACGCGATCCGGTGCACGATCTGGAAGTGATCGAACGCGAGCTCTCGTTGTTCCACGGGCGGAACGTCGTCGCCGGCGAGCCCGATCCGCCGCGCCTCGACGAGAAGCCGCGTATCGTGGCGGCCACCAAGATCGATTTGCCGTCGGATCCGTCGAGGCTGGAACGCCTCCGCGCCGCCGTGGAACATCGCGGCGTACCGTTTGTCGCGATCTCGGCCGTGACCGGTGCCGGCGTCGCCGAACTTCTCGAAACCATCTGGCCGTTCGTGGCTCCGCTCGCCACCAGCGCCGACGATGAACCGCTCGCCGTTCCGGGCCCGTAACGATGCGACTTGGCCTGCTCGGTGGCACATTCGATCCGATCCACTGCGGTCATCTCGACGCCGCGCGCGTCGCGCGAGATCGCCTCGCGCTGGATCGCGTGCTCTTCATACCTTCCCACGTCCCGCCGCACCGGACGCGCAGTCCACAGGTGTCCGGCTACCATCGATTCGCGATGACCGCCCTTGCCATCCTCGGCGAGGAGGGATTCGAGGCCAGCGACATCGAGCTGCAGCGATCGGGCGCGTCGTTCTCGATCGACACCGTGCGCGAACTCCGGGGCCAGGGCTGGACGCCATCGCAGTTGTTCTTCATCACGGGCGCCGACGCGTTTGCAGAAGTGCACACATGGCGGGAGTCCGAGGCGCTGCTCGATGAGACGCACTTCGTGGTCGTCACCCGTCCGGGCCACGCGCTGGCGTCGCTGCTTGCCAGGATGCCGGAGCTGGCGCCGCGAATCGTGAACGTCGACGATCCGGAGTGCGCCACAGGACTCGACGCGCGCCCACCCGCGATAATCTTGATCGATGCTCGAACGGCCGACGTCTCCTCGACCGACATCCGCCAGCGCCTCACGGCGCGCGCGCCGCTGACGGGTCTCGTGCCTGCCAGCGTCGAGCGTCATATCAGGCAGCACCAACTGTACGGCTCACCTCCTGGGGCATTGCGCTTGCATGGCCAAGACTGAGACTCGCCGCGCCGCGGGCCACGATCGGACGCACTTTCCGGATCACGTCCGCACGGCGCTGCGCGCCGCGTTCGACAAGAAGGCGCAGCACGTGGTGGTGATGGACCTGCGGGCCGCCCAGGCGTTCACCGACGCGTTCGTGGTCTGTTCCGGTCAGACGCCTCGACAGGTGAAGGCCATTGTCGAAGCCGTCGAGGAAGCCCTGCGCAAAGAGCACGTGCGCCCGTCGCACGTGGAAGGACTCGAACGCGCGGAATGGGTTCTCATCGACTACTTCGATTTCGTCGTCCATGTCTTCACGCCCGACACGCGCGCCTTCTACGGACTGGAACGGCTCTGGGGAAGCGCCGAGATCGTCGAAGTGGCGGAAAGCGATCTCGATTGAAGACGCGCGGCCGGTCGGGGCCGCCTGTCGCACGGTCATCGACTGGCTGCTGAAGGTCCTGTGGGGAGCCGAGTGTGCCGCGTGTCATACGCCGCTCGAAACCCCGACGCGCGGTCCGGTGTGCCGTGGCTGCTGGGAATCAATCCTCCTGATCCGCACCGCTTGCGTGCGCTGCGGACGACCGCTCGGGTTCTTCGCCGCCCGGACCATGGGGCCCGGCACGCACCTGACCGGGGGAGAGGCGGGGCCGGCGGATCCGTCATCAGGACCGCCAGCCGGAATGGTTGGCCGGCAGGGCGTGTCCGGTGCGCCGCCGATGCCGATCACGTGCGGACCATGCATGGCCGGGCCACCGGGGCCGGTCGCCATGATGCGAGCGGCTGGATTGTACGAAAGCACGCTGCGCGAGATTCTGCACGCGTACAAATACCGCGGTCATCGAACGCTGGCCCGTCCGCTCGCGGCGTTGATGCTGGAGCTGGGCGGCAACGTCATCGCCGGCTGCGATGTGGTCGTCGCGGTCCCGCTCCACATCGGGCGCGCCTGGAGCCGTGGCTTCAATCAGTCGACGGATCTGGTCGCACATGTGCCCGGGCGGCGGCTGGCGGCGCTGCGCCGGCTCCGGGCGACCGTCCCGCAGTCCGGTTTGAACGCGGCCGACCGTGCCCGGAACCTGCGGAATGCGTTCGCGCCATCGTGGCGGCTGAAGGTGGGCGCCTCGCTCCGGCGGGATTGCTCGTGGGCGCGGCCGCTGCCACGAGCCCTGCGCGCGCGACTGGCGGAACGCTGGAGCGTCAGGGATCTGACGGTGCTGCTCGTGGATGACGTACGGACGACCGGCGCAACGTTGAACGCATGTGCCGCGGTCCTCCGGGCGTGCGGGGCCCGCGAGGTCAGAGCCGTCACGGTCGCCATCGTGGACCGGCCCACGGCGCGCGCATCGCTTCACGCCTCGAGACATTGACCGTGATGAGCCGCGCACCGACCGAGGCCTGCCGAACCCATCCTGGCCCACAGGTCGCAAGCGATAGCCGGAACCGAGCTCAGTCGACGCCGGGGCCCGAAACCGGACGGGCGTCAAGCCCGAAGGCGTTCATGGCACCGGGCCGCACGTCGCCGGTCGCACGTCGCCGGAGTGCCTACTGATGGCCCAGCACCCGTGCGTCGACCACGTCATGGATCTCGGCGGCGACGACATCGATGGGACGTTCGCCGTCGATGTGGATCCAGGTCTGGTCGGCCGACGCCTGCCGGAGATAGCTGGCACGGACGCGGCGCAGCAGGGCGACGTCCCGTTCGAACCGGTCGCGCCCGGACGCCTTCCGCGCAACCGCGGTCTCCGGTGCGATGTCGATCAGAATGGTGAGGGCGGGTGCCGGAAGCAGGCGCTGGGTCGCGGCGAGCCACCCGGGATCCAGGCCCTGCGCTTCTCCGTATGCAATGCTCGAAGCGAGATAGCGGTCGCAGAGCACGATGTGGCCATCCGCGATCCACGACGAGATGAGCGTCCGGTACTCATAGCGGTTCGCGATGAAGAGGAGTTGCAGGACGTCGGGCGCGTAGTCGCGTGCTCCATCGAGCGCCCGCTTGATCTCGTGGGCAATTTCCGTCTGATAGCACGGGAACGTCAGCGCGACGACCTGGTGTCCGGCACGCTCGAGGCGATCCGACAACCGCCGTACCTGGGTTTCCTTGCCGCTCTGATCGAGCCCCTCGAATGCGATGAGCGCGCCGGTCATGCTTCGTTCGCCAGCTGGTCCTCGATCGATTGGCGCCGCCGGATGACACGCCAGTGCCCCTGGTCGACGAGCACCTCCAGCGGCAGCGGCCGGCGGTTGTAGTTCGAGGCCATCACCGATCCGTACGCGCCCGCGTCCAGCAGGGCCACGAGATCGTCGACGCGCGGATCGGGCAGCGGCCGGTCACGGCCGAACGTGTCACTGCTCTCGCAGACCGGGCCGACGACGTCGCAGAGCACGTCCATCGAATCGTTGCGTGGAGCCACCATGGCGATCCGGTGGAACGCGCCGTACAGCGCCGGCCGGATCAGCTCCGTCATGCTGGCATCGAGAATGACGAACCGCCGACCGTCCGGCGCCGGTTTCGTGTCGACGACGGCCGCAATCAGGGCGCCGGCGGGCGCCATCAGCCAGCGGCCTGGTTCGAGCAAGAGCGTCGCCTCAGCGGGCCGCGTTGCGTCGATGATCGCGGTCGCGTACGCGGTGACGTCGGGTTCCTGCAGCCCGTCGTACGATACTCCGAGGCCGCCGCCCACATCGAGATGCTCGATGCGGATGCCGCCGTCCCGCAGCTCCCGGGCGAGCGCCGCCACCGCGCCCGCGGCGCGGCGCAGCGGATCGAGGTTCTGGATCTGCGACCCGATGTGCGCGTGGATGCCGACAAACTCCAGGCCGGATCGCGACGCGCGGCTGCGATAGAGATCGCCGGCCGCATCGAGCGGTACGCCGAACTTGTTCCGCTTCAAGCCGGTCGAGATGTGAGCGTGAGTCTGCGGATCGATGTCCGGATTGATCCGCACGGCGACGCGGGCGCGCACGCCCTGCGCGTGCGCGATTTCGTCGATGCGATCCAGCTCGCCGGCCGACTCGGCGTTGATCGCTTTCACGCCGAGCGCCACGGCGCGCTCGAGCTCGTCGCGTGTCTTGCCGACACCGGTGAACACGATGTCCTGCGGGATGAATCCGGCGCGCAATGCCACGTCGATTTCGCCGCCCGAGTTCGCGTCCGCACCGCTGCCGGCCGTGCGAATGAGACGGACCAGGGCCAGCGTGGAATTGGCCTTCAGCGCGTAGTGCACGGCATGGCGCGCCCCGGCGAATGCCCGATCCAGAGACTGCAGACGGGACCGTATGACGTCGGCGCTGTACACGTAGAACGGTGTGCCAACGGCGGCGGCAATGGCGTCAACGGCGGCACCGTCGCACACGAGACCAAGAGGCGTCCACTGGAACCCGGAGTCGTTCGGCATGAATGCGTGTCGTCGGCGGCTGCAGGCACCGCACCCGGAACCGACGATTGTACTTGAAGCACCCGCTCGTCGCGAGTGTCGCAGGCGCGCGCGGGCAGCGCGCCGCTCTCACGACACGCCCGGATTGTCGTGCGTGCGCGGCGCCGTTCGCTCGTTTGACGGTCAGTGGGGGTTCCGTTATCATCCCACTCTTGGCCCCATGGTGACCCCTCAGCGGTGTACATGAGCGCTGATCCGCACGACGCCCAGGCATCGATCGACGAGTTGATCGAACGGTGCCTGGCCGGTGATCAGTCCGCCTGGGACCAGGTCGTGCGCCTGCATTGGCGAAAGGTCTTCAACGTCGCCTACAAGTTCGTCGGCAAGCACGATGAAGCCGAGGACCTCACGCAGGACATCTTTCTCAAGCTTTTTCGATCGCTCGCCACCTTCGATCGCCGGGCGAACTTCCAGACCTGGTTGATCAGCGTCAGCCGGAACCTGTGCATCGACCACTATCGCAGCGTTCGGAAGGAGCGCGAGACGGTCAGTCGCGACCTCGATGCGGGCGACGTGCCGGCGGTCTCGAAGGATGCCGGGCCCTACGCGATGCTCGAGCACAACGATCGGCGGGCGCTGCTTCGCCGCGCCCTCGACGAGCTGCCGTCGACCCTGCGTGCGGCGGTCCTGCTGCGCGACATCCGCGAGCTGTCCTACCAGGAGATCGCCGACCAGCTGGATCTCCCGGAAGGCACCGTGAAATCGCGCATCAACCGGGGACGGCTCGAACTCGCGCGGCAGATTCGGCGTATTGAAGACATGGGCCGGACCGCGGCCGCGCGCGCCGCGGCGCGCCACACCGGAGAACCCGAATGAACCTGACCACGGACCATCAACACGACATCGCCATCGTCCGCGTCAAGGAAGCGCGCATGATGTACCCGCTGCTGTCGGAGTTTTCCGCCACGGTCAAGAATCTCATCGACGGCGGACACAAGAAGGTCCTGGTGGACCTGTCGTCGGTGGGCTACGTCGACAGTGCGACGATTGGCTGCCTCATGGACATGTACCGCCAGATGTCCGCCGTGGGCGGCAGCTTCAAGCTCTCCGGCGTCCAGCGCCGCGTCGAAACGATGCTGACGATGACCGGGGCGCAGAACTTCATCGATGTGCACCAGGACGAAACGGCCGCCATCAAGAGCTTCGGGGGCCCGCATGCGCACAATTAAAACGACGACCGGCGCCGAGCTGACGCTCGACAACGATCTCCTCGCCGTCCTCGAAACCCTCTATCGCGAGGTGACGGTGAAACGGGATCTGGATCGCACCTTCGAAGACATGGTCCGCGAGATCGGCCATCTCATCGATCAGATGAACGAAAGCGAACGGCGGGCGTATCTCGCCGAAAGCCTGTTCCTCAACACCGTCACGTACGAAAACGAGCGGCTCAACGCCTACGTGCGTCGCCTCGAGGCGGCGGCAACGCCGGGAGACAGCGACGCCGACACCGGCTCGCGCGTCTGAACCACGTGTCCGAAAACCATCTCGCAACCCGGTTCACCTGCTCGTGGCCGTGGAACACGCTCGTCCTGCTCTGCGACGGCCGCGTGGTCTGCGGCTGCGCCGACCCGTACGCCAAACGGGTGCTGGGTGACACGCGCACGACCAGCCTTGCCGACATCTGGCAGGGTGAAACGGCCCGGCGCCTTCGCGACGACATCAATGAAGGCGGGTCGTCCTTCTGTGGTGATTGTCCGCTGAAGCTGCCTCTCGGGGGAGACGAAGCCCCGCCGCAGCGCCCGCTGCCGGCGAGCGTTCTGCCCGGCAGGCTCTACGTCGAGTGCACGGCGGCCTGCAACATCTCGTGCTTCGAGGCCTGTTGCGCGCCGGAAACCGGGATCACCCGCACCAGGCAGGCCGGCATGCTCGATTTCGAGCTGTTCAAGCGGGTCATCGACGAAGCGGGGCCGACGCTCGGCCGGGTCGACTTCTTCAACTACGGCGAGGCGTTCCTGCACAAGCGCGCCGTCGAGATGTGCGAGTACGCGAAGACGCGCTTCCCGCACATCTTCCTTTACACGAGCACCAACGCCCTCGCGCTCACCGAGGAGCGCGTACGACAGCTGGTGCGATCGCGGATCGACGAGATCACCTTCTCGATCGACGGCGCCACGCCCGAGAGTTACGTGCGCTACCGCCAGCGCGGCAGCTTCGACAAAGCGATCGCGACGGTTCGCGCCGCCGCGGACGAGAAGCACCGCCTCGGCGCGGACATCCCTTTCCTGAACTGGCGCTACATCCTCTTCCGCTGGAATGACAGCGATCGCGAAATGCGGCTGGCCCGGACGCTCGCCGCCGACCTCGGTGTCGATCGCCTCTGCTGGGAAATCACCGATCACCCCGAGTCCGCCTTCTCGCGACGGTTTGCGCCGGGAACACCTGGCTGGGAGTCGATCCGCCGCGAGATCTGGGACGACAACCATCTCGGCAACGCCATTCCCGGCGCCACGCCTCGCGCGCGCATCGTCCCGCTGGGAAGTAGGATGGACACGCCGCTCGTGGCCGCGTCAGGGCGCCGGCTCTCGCTCCCATTCCGCGTGCGGAACCTCTCACAGCGTCCGTTTCCGGCAACCGCGTCCTTCGGCCGCCGGCTGGTGCGCGTGGGTGCCCAGTTGACCACGAACGATGGCGGTCTCTTCGAACGCGACTATGCCCGCGCGCCACTTCCCCGCAGCATCAATCCTGGTGAATGGGTCGATGTCGACTTCGAACTGCCGGTGCCCACGATGACGGGGCGCTACCAGGTCCGCTTCGATCTCGTGTTCGAGGGCGTCGACTGGTTCGAGAACTGCGGTTCGGAAGTCACGACGCTGCCCCTCGACGTCGTCTAGCGACGTGACGACCGCCGGCTGGCGGCCAGGCTCACACAGCGCCCGTTCCCTCGTCTACCGCGCTCGTTGTACCAACGACGTCGGCCGGGGGTCATGCGCTCGGCCCGCATCATTCACGAACGGTTCGCTGCTGTGGAAGCGGCCCGTGTTGTCCCAGCAACCCGTGATCGGCGAAGAGGCAGGCTCGCGAACGCTGCGCAGGAGCGCCGGGCGACGCGCCGGCCGGTTTGCGTGGAGCGACATCGCGGTCACGCACCGTCCAGTGTGCGGACGACAGGCTAGCTGGCGAGAGCGGTTGCGGCCGCGGATTTTGGCGCGGCGAGCGGAAGGACGCCGAGAGCAGGCGCGTCGACCAGCTGCCAGGACTCGGGATGACTCAGGATCTTCGACGCGAGGGCCGTGTGCAACGCGTGGCCACCACGCTCGACCACGAGATTGCCTAGAAGAGGGTGGCCGACGAGCGCGAGATCGCCGATGACGTCCAGGATCTTGTGGCGGACGAACTCGTCTTCGAACCGGAGCGTGTTCAGCGCGCCGGTCTCGCCGAGAACGATGGCGTTTTCGAGCGATCCGCCAAGCGCGAGGCCGCGCTGCCGGAGCATCTCGACATCCTTGAGGAACCCGAACGTGCGCGCTGGTGCGAGCTGTTCGGCGAAGCTCTCGGGTGTGACGTCAATCGTGCGCGTCTGCTGGCGCAACAGCGGATGGTCGAAGCTGATCGTGTAGCTGATTCGGAAACGGTCCGACGGATAGATCGCGATGCGCTTGTCGCCGCGCACGAGTTCGATTGGCTGCAGGATTTTCAGGTATCGCCGCGGTGTTGCCAGTCTGCGGACGCCGGCTTCCTGGATCAGATAAACGAACGGCGCCGCGCTGCCGTCCATGATCGGAACTTCGGGATCGCTGAGCTCGACGACGACGTTGTCGACGCCCTGACCGACGAGGGCGGCGAGCAGATGTTCCACCGTCTCGACCGAGGCCGATCCGTTCGCCAGCCCCGTTGCATAGTGGATGCTGGCCACGTTCGCGACCGTGGCGGGCACCTCGATGCCCAAATCGGTCCGGCGGAAGCGAATCCCGTAATCGGCCGGCGCGGGCCTGAGGGCGAGCGTGACTTTGTTGCCGGAGTGAAGTCCGATCCCGGCGCACGCGACTGAACGACGAAGGGTCCCTTGGAAGCTCATTCTGGCAGGCAACGGTGGCATCCACCCCTTGCCGCGGGCATCATGTAGCAAAGCATATGCCCAGCTCCCTGTCTGCTTCGCGCGATCCTCTCGCGAGAATGTTATTGAATATCAACTATTTACGAAACTTTTTCATTCGGAGGTCGAACAAAGGCTGAGGTTGTGTGGTCCCTCGACCACAGAGCTGCTGAGCCACATTGTGGCTTTACAGCCACATCGCTGGTACTGTCATGAACCGCAGACCGCCGGGCTGTTCAGGCACACGCCGAACGCCCGCGTCCGGCCGCTTCGGCCAGGAAAACACCGGTGTACGAGCCGGGTTGCCCGGCGACTTCTTCGGGCGTGCCGGCAGCCACGATACGGCCGCCGCCTGCTCCGCCTTCGGGGCCAAGGTCGATGACGTGATCGGCCGACCGTATGACGTCGAGATTGTGCTCGATGACGATCACCGTGTTGCCCTGCTCGACGAGCTGCCCCAGCACCTCCAGGAGCTTCTTCACATCGTCGAAGTGCAGGCCGGTCGTCGGCTCATCGAGCATGTAGACAGTCTTTCCCGTTCCGCGGCGCGACAGTTCGCGTGCGAGCTTGACGCGCTGAGCTTCGCCGCCTGACAAAGTCGTGGCCGATTGTCCCAGCTCGATGTATCCAAGTCCGACACGCTGCAGCGTCCGCAGCTTGTTGGCAATCGCGGGAAGATTCTCCATGAGCGGCAGCGCCTGGTCGACGGTGAGCTCCAGCACATCGGCGATCGACTTGCCGCGATACTGCACCTCCAGCGTCTCGCGATTGTATCGCCGCCCCTTGCACTGCTCGCACGTGACATAGACGTCGGGCAGGAAGTGCATCTCGATGGCAATGACGCCGTCGCCCTGACATGCCTCGCAGCGCCCGCCCTTCACGTTGAAGGAAAAGCGGCCGGGCCGATACCCCCGCGCGCGCGATTCCGGCAGCATGGCAAACAGCTCGCGGATGAACGTGAAGAGACCCGTATACGTTGCGGGATTCGACCGTGGCGTGCGGCCGATCGGCGACTGATCGATCTGGATGACCTTGTCGATGAGTTCGATCCCTTCGATCGCGTCGTGCTCGCCCGGATCGTCGGCCGCGCGATAGAGCTCGCGGGCGAGCGCCCGATAGAGAATCTCGTTGACGAGCGTCGACTTGCCGGAGCCGCTGACACCCGTCACGGCAATGAACAGGCCGAGCGGGAATTCCACGCTGAGGTTGCGCAGATTGTTCGCGCGTGCGCCGCGCACCTTGAGGCTGCCCTTGAGTGCCGGCCGCCTGCCGGCGGGAGTCGCAATCGCCCGCTCTCCGCGCAGGTAGGCACCCGTCAGCGACCCATGGCCGTCGCGCATCAGACCCGCGGGCGGGCCCTGGAAGATGAGTGCGCCACCGTGCACGCCCGCTCCCGGACCGAGATCCACGACGTAATCCGCGGTCCGAATCGTCTCTTCGTCGTGCTCCACGACGATCACGGTGTTGCCGAGATCGCGAAGTCGACGCAGTGTGGCGAGCAGCTTGCGGTTGTCGCGCTGGTGCAGTCCGATGGACGGTTCGTCCAGCACGTACAACACGCCTGTCAGGCTCGACCCGATCTGCGTCGCCAGCCGGATGCGTTGCCCCTCCCCACCGGACAGCGTGGCGGCACTCCGACTCAACGTCAGGTAGCCGACGCCGACGTTGTCCAGGAATCGCAGCCTCTCGCGCACTTCTTTCAGGATGCGACCGGCAATCAGCGTTTCGCGCGGTGTGAGGGCCAGCGATTCGAACGCCTGGACCGCATCGGCGATTGGCAGCCGGACGTACTCGCCGATCGCACGACCCTTGACGCGGACGCTGCGGCTCTCGGGCCGCAGCCGCTCTCCGCCGCAGGCCGGACACTCGCGCAAGGCGCGGTACGGCTCCATCAGCTCTCGTTCCGTCCACGTGCCCTTGTCGTACCGCCGACGCAGGTTCGGAAGAAGTCCCTCGAAGTCCGCACCAAACGGATCGGCCACCTTGCCGCGTTTCGAACGCGCAGCCGCCGGTTCACCGCGCCGTGCGGCCGTTCCGGCGCCGTGCAGGAGCAGCTCGCGTACCTTCCGGGTGAGTTTCTGGAAAGGGACATCCAGCGGAATGCCGTGAACCTCGTGGAGTCGCGCCAGCGCCTCCTGCACGAACTCGCTGTCCCCCTTCGACCAGAGCTCGATCGCGCCGTCCGCCAGCGTCTTCCGCTCGTCCGGCACGAGACGATGAGGATCGAAATCGTAGACGGATCCGAGTCCCTGGCAGGTCGAGCAGGCGCCGTGCGGCGAGTTGAACGAGAACGCGCGCGGCGACATCTCCGGAATGCTCAGCCCGCACACGATGCACGCGAGCTTCCGCGAGAACAGCCGATCGCCGCTCCCGACGCTGTTGATGATGACGACATCTGCCGCGAGCCCGAGCGCGATGTCGAGCGCGTCCTGCAGCCGCCGCTCGAATCCGCTGCGCACGACGAGCCGATCGACGACCACTTCGATGGAATGGTTGCGCCGCCGATCCAGCGGAATCTCCTCGTCGAGGGATTGGAGCTGGCCGTCGACACGGACGCGCGTGAAGCCCTTCTGTCGAAGGGCGGCGAGCTCCTTCTTGAACTCGCCCTTGCGGCCCCGCGCGATTGGCGCGAGCACGTTGATCCGCTCGTCCGACGGATAGGTCGAGACGATGTCGACGATGCGCTCGATCGATTGCGCCGCGATCTCGCGTCCGCACTGGGGGCAGTGCGGCACGCCGATGTTCGCAAACAGCAGCCGCAGGTAGTCGTAGATTTCCGTCACGGTGCCGACCGTCGAGCGCGGGTTGGCGGCGGTCGTCTTCTGCTCGATGGAGATCGCGGGAGACAGGCCGTCGATCAGGTCGACGTCCGGCTTCTCCATCTGCTCGAGGAACTGACGGGCGTAGGCAGAAAGCGACTCGACGTAGCGGCGCTGCCCCTCTGCGTAAATCGTATCGAATGCCAGCGACGACTTGCCGGACCCGGACAGGCCGGTCACCACGATCAAGCGATCGCGCGGCAATTCGACGTCGATATTTCTCAGGTTGTGGACGCGCGCACCGCGTACGGCAATCCAGTCGTGCGCCATCTATGAATGCCTTTCCACGTGGCTGCCAAACCATCAATTCTAAGCCAGATGTGCGGGCGATTCCAGGTGTGCGCAGGGGCAGCACGTGTCTGATGAGGTCGCGCTGAAGGGCCGATCAGGCCGCTTGGCAGCCGTTTCAACGGAGCTGGCCGGGGCCGCGAGCCTGGGGCGTTCTTCACGTGCTCCACCTCGCATGTCCAAGACGTTCACGAGTCCATGCCAGGCGAAGGACCGGACGACGTAACCAGTCGAGCCGCGCGAGGAACGCGATGTTCCGCCGTCTCTTCGTTGGCCTGCGAGGTGGTTGTTACGGAGGCGTCTGCGTGAAACGCCAGCCGGTGTCGTTCGACGCGACAACGAATCCGCCGTGGGCGTCGAACGCGACGCCGACCAGGTTCGGGGCCGCGAGCACGTAATCGGCGGTACCGTCTGGCCTCAGACGATAGAGCCCGGCAACGCCGGCAAGCGCTTCCACGATATAAAGCGCCCCGTGCGCGTCCACGGCCATACCCTGCGGGCGGCCGAAGCCACCCGCCACCACGTGCACATGCCCGTCAGGCGTGATGCGGTAGACATTGTCCCGTGGCGCGAGGGTGGGCCCCGTCACGAACAGCGTCCCTTGCGCGTCCGCGGCCAGGTGATAGGCCGCCACACTCGGGGGAAGCGACGCATAGGTCCGCGTCTCGCCCGAACGCTCGACGCGGAAGACGGTCCCCGTCCGGTCGCCGACGTACATGGTGCCGTCGGGCGAGAACGCCAGGCCGCATGCGATGCCCAGCTCGGATGCGATGACTTCGGCACGGCCCTCGTTGTCGATGCGCGAAACGGTCCCGTCGAACCGGCTCGACACATAGAGGTAGCCGTCCGGACCGATGGCCAGCGAGGTCGCGTTGGTCAGCCCTGTGACGAACACTTCACGCAAGCCGCTCTCGTGCACGCGATAGACGGACACCGGCGTCTGCTGCCCGCGCGTACCGCTGCAGGTGAGATAGATCGAACCATCGGGGCCGATGGCGGGGCTGTCGACCTGATGGACGCCCGTCGCGACGCACACACCGATGTCGAGGAACACGGCCGTCCCGGGCGCATCGTCCAGACGGACGGCTGCCTGGCCGCCCTCGCTGTCGAGCGGCACGAGCAGAGACAACTGGCGCGTGTCGGCGAACAGGACTCTTGCCCGCTGCGCGCCCACGCGCACCGCGGGCACGCGGGGCTCCTGCCCGATGAACGGTCCTCCGTGCAGCGTGACGCGTCCCCCGGGCACGGCAAAGGACGGACGCAGCGCGGAAATCTGAGGAGTCTCGGTCGGACCTGCGATCACGTCAGGCGCTATCGTCGTCGAGCTCGACGTTCCAATAGAGATAGTCGCGCCAGCTCTCGGGTGCCTGCCGCAACCCGATCGTGATCCGCAGCGCCGGCGCCTTCTCGGGTCGCTTGGGAGGACGTATGAGGTGCATGCCTGCCTGGTGCGGCGTCCGGCCGCCTTTGCGGCGGTTGCACGTGATGCAACACGTGACGATGTTCTCCCAGTCCTTGCGGCCGCCCTGGGCCGCGGGCACGACGTGGTCGAACGTGAGCTCGCTCGTGGGCGCGCTGACACCGCAATACTGGCAGGAATTGTTGTCGCGCGCGTAGATGTTGGCGCGCGAGAAAGGCACGTAGTCGAGCTGACGCTTGATGCGCACGAACCGCAGCAGCCGGATGACGGATGGCAGCTTGAAACTGACCCGCACACCCCGGATCTCCCGGTCGTACACCGAGACGATTTCGACCTTGCCCTGGCAGAGCAGGGTGACCGCTTTCTGCCAGTGGACGACCTTCAGCGGCTCGTAGGTGGCGTTGAGGAGCAGCGTCTGCTCCATTTTGGGCCTCGCCCACGAGTTTCACCCGAGCCATGGGAGACTGTCAAGCCAGGTGTTCGTTTGAACACGGATCGGAACCCGGACGGCATGCCCGCGGTTTGCGGCCTGAAGTTGCGCTGCGCAGCCGTGCAAGCAGGGGCGGACACGCTCGAGCGCGTGTCATCTTCGGAATTCGGTTCCGGCGATGCACGACGGATGTGCGGCGCGCGACCACGACGGAGCCCCACAGCACTCCGACCTGTTGCCGCCGCCTGGGATATCCGTTCCTTCGCCCACGGCCGATACGTGGATCGATGCGGCACACCCGGTCGATCGCGTTCGCGGTCCTCGCGCTGGCGGCTCTTCTGATGACAGGCTGCGCCGGACGGTACGCGCCGCGTCCATTCCCGAGCCCCACGGCCCGGCCGCCATCCCCCGCGGCACCTGCGAGCGTCGCGCCGCAAACGGCCGGCGCGGAACCCTCGGGCCTGCTGGAAACGGCGCTTTCCGCGCTCGGCACACCGTACCGCGCCGGAGGCGAAACGCCGGATGCGGGCTTCGATTGCAGCGGGTTCGTCGAGTGGGTCTTCCGCCAGCACGGGCTTGCGCTCCCGCGGACCGTCGCGGCGCAGTTCGCGTCGGGCGAGGCCGTTCACGAACCACCCGCGATCGCTGCTGCGGATCTGGTGTTCTTCACCGCGTCGCGCGGCGACCCGACGCACGTCGGCATCGCGTTGGGCGACGGGCGCTTCGTGCACGCCCCCAGCTCGAAAGGCGTGGTCCGCATCGAGCCTTTGAGCGCCGCGTACTGGTCGCGTCACTTCGTCGGCGCACGAAGGATCGTCATCGCGCCCCAGCCGACAACGGTCCCGACGGAGACCGGCTCGACCCGGTGACCGGCCTGTTCGCGTCAGGCTGCCGTATCGAGTTCCGAGGAAGCAATCCGGCGCGACCCGCTCCGCGTGAACGCACGAAGCTGCAGATCGTGTTCGGTGTATCTCGCCGGCTGTGCGGGGTGGTCCAGCGAAACGACAGCCGCCGGCGGCAGGTCGGGCTGCGGCGTCACCGGCTCGGGATAACGCTGCGGGTACGAGGGGAAATTGCGAAAGGTCGTTCCAACCACGTCGCCAAAGCGTGTCGTCAGCGTATCGAAGTCGTAGCGCAGGAAATCGATGCGCTGCCGTGACGGGCGCGTCTGCAGATACGTGCGGACGAACTGCGCGACTTCGTCGAAGAACGTGGGTCCGTGATTGCGGCTCGACGTCGAGCCATCCCGCCGTTCGAACTTGCGGAGGCCCGCGTCGGTCGGCGCGATGTGATACAGCTCGTGGATAACCGTGTCCAGCTTGGCAATCCACGGCTCCGACTGCCGGTAGTATCTGGCCTTGCGCGATCCGTCGAGCTCCTGATCACAGAATCGTGGAATGGTGAACGAGATCAGATAATCCAGCCGCCGGGGGCCCATCCATACCTCTGGCGTCTTCATCACGAAGCATTCCGTGCGGCGTGTGAGCTTGCCGGTCGCACGGTCGCGCCAGAAGTAGTAGCCGGGTTCGGTCGTCGGCAGGTTCAAGGAGTGACACGTGCCGTATGCGCCCCCCGCGCCTGTGCGTCCCGGCCGCGCGAAGACCAGCAGCTTCGACACGTCGATGAACGACAGCCCTTCCACACGGCTGACGATGTCCTTGATCAGCCCGGTCAGCGCGTTCGTGTAATGGATCATCCCTGGGCGCCGCGCTCCTCAGGGATGAAATCGGCGGCGAGGGCAGAGAGCTGAGCTCCACCGCAAGTCCGACGAAGAACGGTCCGTTTTTCGGTCGGCAGCCTGTTAGGCGGCGCGGAGCGCGACCTGCACTTCGACCCGCGATCGTCAGGGGGTCGGCGGACCCGGGGTCCGCGGCGCTGATTCCAGGGCAGCGCCATCGACCGCGACATCGCCAGAGCCCGCTTCCGGCGGCGGCTCGGGCTCGCCGGCGGGCTGGAGCGCACCAGGCAGGAGCGCCGGCGGCTCCGGCACCGGGGTGGACACCTGAAGCCGATCCTTTCCAGCACATTGGGATCCTAAGCTTAGAATTCCACGTGGACAAGTTGTCGCGGCCGCTTCTATAGTGTCACCTAAATACTAGTGACTCCAGCGTAACTGGACTGGCCACAGTTAGGCCGCAAATGTAATCACACTGGCTCACCT
>JADMIO011406728.1_pt1 | contig 87366 bp, 84 predicted proteins | sample 8958161 | NCBI WGS metagenome assembly JADMIO01 (sample SAMN16585339, study PRJNA669376) | soil metagenome | isolation source: Crop rotation soil | place: USA: Cullars Rotation, Alabama | collected 2011 | reverse complement strand
CGGGCGAGCTCAGCCACTATCGCCTGCGCCTCTGGCCCAAACCCAGCATCGCCCAGTGGCGCCTGGACTTGTGGAACAATCGCGTATTTCAGGCCTGGTTCGCGGAACCCGTCAGGCAACTGACGGTCACCAACCAGTTCCGCTTTCATCCGCTGCCGGCCAACCCGTTCGGCTTCGCGGTCGAGTCCACAGCCGTCAACTTTCCCATGCAACTGGACCCGGAGCTGGAAAAAAGCCTGGCTCCTTACCTCGAACTCCCCGAGCCGGTTTCCTGGGTGGACGGCTGGCTTGATTACCAGGGGTTGAGTGTTTCGCTGATGCTTGAATTGAACCGCTGGGTCAACCAGAACATCGCCTACGAAGCCCGCGACCAACCCGGCATCCAAAGCATCTCGGAAACTCTGCAACGAGGTCGCGGCTCCTGCCGGGACACCGCCTGGCTGCTGGCCCTGGGGATGCGCCGCCTGGGCTACCCCAGCCGATTTGTGTCGGGCTACTGGTTACAGGTGGACAACGACTCGGCCGAGCTGCACGCCTGGAGCGAGGTCTATCTGCCCGGCGCGGGCTGGCTGGGACTGGACCCCACGGCGGGACTGCTGGTCGCCAATCAGCACCTGCCGGTAGCCCGCTCTCCCCTGCCAGAACAAACAGCCCCCATCCGAGGCAGTCATGACGGCAGCAATGCTCAGCCGGAGTTTCGCGTGCGCGTGCGCAAGTGCTGAAGCTGCCGCAATCTGACTGGCTGGAGCAGCAATTCTCGCGCTACGGACTGGACGACCTGCAGCAGCGCTGGCAAGAAATGGCCCGGGGAATGAAAGACGCCCAGCCGCATTTCGGGCAGCGACTCTGGGGCCTGGACCCGCTCCCCGCGCTACTGGCCGAAAGCGATTGGCTGCAGTTGGAAGCAGGCCTGAGCCAGCGCGCTCAACTGCTCAATTTGCTTCTCCAAGACGCCTACGGCCAGCAGCAGATGCTGCGAGAAGGAGCGATCCATCCCGCCCTCTACTACAACAACCCGGCCTGGCTCCAGCCATGCCACGGAATGCTCGACTCCGAACTGGGCCGTCTGCTTTTTTACGCCGTCGACCTGGTCCGCGATCCGTCCAACAAGTGGTGGGTCGTGCGCGACCGCGCCGGCGCTCCCCACGGCTTTGGTTCCGTGCTCGGCAATCGACGCTGGATGGCGCGAGCTTATCACGAAATCTTCTCCGAGCAACTGCTGCAACCCATCGCCCCGGCCTACCAGAGCCTGCGCTTCTCCCTCAGCGAACTGGGACAGCGCACCGGCGAGGCGCGCACCGTCATGCTCACCTCGGCGGCCGGCTCGGCGCGCTCGGCCGACGACGCCGGCCTGGCCAATTTTTTGGGCTGCGCCCTGGTCGAAGGCGAAGACCTCACGGTGCGCAAGGGCCGACTCTATCTCAAACTGCTGGAAGGACTGCAGCCCGTCGATCTGTTGCTGCGCCGCATTCCGGACCGCGACTGCGACCCGCTGGAACTGGGCAGCAGCGACTGGCATGGAGTGGTGGGAATGCTTCAGACGGTGCGAGCCGGCAATCTGGTCGTGTGCAATTCGCTGGGCAGCGGCTGGCTGGAGACGCCCGCGCTGGCGCAGAGCCTGGAAAAACTGGCCCCGGCCCTGCTCGGCCAACCTCTTCTGCTGCCCGACCTGCCGACCCACTGGGGTCCACAGCCACCGCCGGGGCGCGACTGGGTCGCTCGCCGCTTCGCGGGCGGTCCTCCTCTGCTGCTTCCCGAAATGGAAGCCGGCGACCAGGAGCGCTGGTGGAAATCATGCCGTCCTGAACAGTGGGTCTTCCAGCGTTACATGCAGCCCAGCCGATTCCCGTGCTGGTATCAGGGCAAGCTGGAGAACTTTCCGGGAGTGGTGCGCTGCTTTCTGCTGGCCACCGCCACGGGCTATCGCCTGGTCCCCGGCGGCCTCGTGCGCATGCGCCCACCCGGCGGCAAGCTCTTTGCCAAGGACCTCTGGCGCCTGGCCCACGACGAGGCGGAGCCAACTCACGCCGCTCCCGTCGCGCCGGTGGAACTGGAGTTGTCGCGCGGGGGCGGAGACGTGCCCAGCCGAGTGGCCGAGCAGTTTTACTGGTTCGGACGCTATCTGGAACGCTGTGAACACCTGCTACGTTTTGCGCGCACCTTGTTATCCCGACAGACGGTCGACAGCGGCAGTCGGGCGCAGGCCGATCTGGAATCCCTGTTGGCCAGCCGGGCCGAATTTGGAACCGACCTGGTGGGTTGGGTCAACGGCCAGGAGCCGGACCAGTTGCAGTCCCTGCTGGCCCATCTGCAGAGATTGGGCACTGCCCTGCGCGACCGCGTCAGTGCCGACATGCCGCGCATCCTGGCCGCTCTCCACCCTCTCTCCGAACGCCTGGAAAGGCGCCAGGTGCTTGGCTACCTGGAAGAACTGAGCGTGCCCCTGTGGGGTCTGGTGGCCATCGCTCGCGAGAGCCTGTACCGAGGCTACGGCTTTCGTTTCCTGGAAATCGGGCGACGCTTAGAGCGGGCCTTGCTCACCTGTGAACTTCTAGAGTCTCTGGGAGACGACGCGAACTGGGGCATGCTCGACTTACTGCTCGAGATTACCGACAGCGGCCGCACTTACCGTCGACGCTATCCTCGCCTGGAATGGATGCCCGTGCTCGACCTGCTGCTGGCCGACGAGACCCATCCTCGCTCGCTGGCTTTCCAACTGCTCTCTCTGGAGGAACACTTCGAACGCTTGCCGACCCGTTCGCGCGTCGGTTTACCGGCCCACCAGGAAGCGCTGCTGAGAGTGCGCGCTCCCCTGCAATTGTGGCGCCCTCCCCAGGCCCCTCCGCTCAAACAACTCGGCCAGTTGCTACCGGCCATTTCCCAGGGTCTGGGCTCGGTCTATTTGAGCCATCTGACGCCTCGTTTCCAGGGAGGCCCCGATGCGTTATAAAGTTCGCCACCAGACGACCTATCATTACTCGCAAGATGTCTCGCTTTCTCACAGCCTGCTCACTTGCGAGCCGCGCACCACGCCTTTCCAGCAATGCCTGAGCAGCGACACCTGGATCGAACCCACCCCCACTTTCTGGGAGAAACGCCGCGACGCCCTGGGCAACTGGGTGGGCTACTTCAGCCTGGAAGAACGCCACCGCAAATTAACCATCGTGTGCCGCAGCCTGGTGGAGGTGACCCCCCGCACACCGCTCACAAACCCCGGCCTGAGCTGGGACTCCCTGGAACTGGCCCAACCGGAGCTATATCAATTTCTTTATCCCACCCCCTGGACCGACTGCCCGGAATGCCATGAGTACGCCGCGGCCAGCTTCCCGGCCGGCGCCAACGCGCTGGAAGCAGTGCTGGAACTGACCGCCCGTGTTTATCAGGACTTTCGCTATCTGCCCGGCTCCACGGTCGTGTCCACGCCGATCGCCCAGGTGATGAAACAGCGCCAGGGGGTCTGCCAGGATTTCGCCCACGTGCTGGTCAGCTGCTTGCGTTCCCGCGGACTCCCCGCCCGCTACGTGAGCGGCTACCTCCTGACTGCTCCCCCGCCCGGCCAGGCCCGACTGGTGGGAGCCGACGCTTCACACGCCTGGGCCTCGGTGTGGCTGCCGGCCCTCGGCTGGGTCGACTTTGACCCGACCAACAACTGCTTATGCGATGAACGGCACGTGGTGCTGGCCTGGGGACGCGATTATCAGGAGGTAGCTCCGGTGCGCGGCGTGGTGCTGGGAGGGGGTCGCCAGCAGATTCAGGTCGGGGTCGACGTAACACCGGAATAAAAACCGGAATAAAACAATCCGGGATCACGTTCACAAAGTTGTTGCTTTTTCGACACGCTCTGTCCAACTTCGTGGGGTATTCTTGTTACACGGGGTTGATGTCGGCGGAGGTAAGCAGATGAATTTTGACAGCTACGTAGAGGAAGCCGTTCTGCAACTGAATCAGTTGGACGAGGACGTAGCCGGCCTTTTAGAGGCCTGGTCGCAGCGCAAATAGACTGCACGCAACAAAGAAAAAAGGGGCTCGCCAGCTCGGCGACGCCCCTTTTTGTATGTAAAGTGGGAGCTTAGAGGCTTTTGAGGGCTTCCTTGATTTCGTTGAGATTCGGCTTCACCTTGGCGTCGTCGGAGACCGAGCGATAGCGAATCACGCCTTCCTTGTCGATGACGAAGGCCGAACGCTTGGCCACGCCGTTGAGTCCCAGGAAGGTTTCATACTGGGCGCCATAAGCTTTGCTGACTTCCTTGTTGAAGTCGGAGAGCAAAGGGAATTCCAGGTTGTTTTTCTCGGCAAAAGCGTTGAGGGCGAAGCGGCTATCCACACTGATGCCGAAAACCTGGGCTTTGAGTCCGCTGAAGTCGCCGAGATTGTCGCGGAATTCGCACATCTCTTCGGTGCATACTCCCGAGAAAGCCAGGGGAAAGAACAGCAGCACCACCGGGCCGGCGGCCAACTTCTCGTTCAGCTTGACGGTCTCTCCCTTGTTGTTGAGCAGTTCGAAGTCGGGGGCTTTGACATTTAATTCTGCAGGCATGAAAACTCCTAAAATTGTGAGATGAGAGTGCCTACTCCTTTGCGATCAATTTTCCTAGCGGTCACAGGACTTGCTCCCGACGCAGGGTATTGCTTAAACCGTGTTTGGTTTTCTCGGCCCTGAGGTGGTCAAGTTTGTAGACATGCGCGAAGCCCTGCTCACCTTCGTCTGCGCCCGCGCCAAAAAAGGCGGTTCTGCCTGCAAAGTCCGCTTTGCTCTGCCAGGATACAAGACCAAGAAGGTCGACCTGAACCTGCGTATCGTAACCTCCCGACCCAGCTCCGGAGCCACCGGCCACATCACCGTCGGCTTTGTCATGATGTCCGAAGAGTTCCTGGGAGAACTCGAGGACTTGCTGCGCAGCTATGCCGAGCGACCGGACCTGGGGATGGCGGCGCGGCGCAGTGCTCGACTCCCCATCAGCCTCAAGACGATGGGACGAGAGCTGCCGGGCTTCAGCTGTGTCACGGTGGACATCTCCCAGCACGGAGTGCGCCTGAACTGCCACGGACCCATCAAGCAGGGCCAGGTCGTCAACCTGATCCTCGAGTCGGATGTAGCCAGCGTGGACAATATGGGAGTGCGTGGCCGGGTGGTCTGGTGCCGCGAGAACCGAGAAGTCAAGGGCTACCTCATCGGCGTGGAATTCGTGGAAGTCACCCCCGCCCAGGCCGATGCCCTGGAACGCTACAACAAATCTCTGGCCGGACGCCTGAAAGGCAACGTGATGCATCGCCAGATTGCCGACGGCGAAATCACCGTGCGCCCGGACGGAGCAGAGGAAGACTCCATCATCAAGCCGGCTCCCAAACTGCCTTCGGGTCCTCCCCCGCCGGGAGCCGGCGCTCCCCCGCCCCCGAATTTACCCAACCGACCGCCCCCTCCACCGCCCTTGCCGCCCAAATAAAACGGTGTTCTGGAGGGATGCCATGGGTGGGAGAGAATCCAGCCCCCATGGCTGAAGTCCGCCTCCATCAGGTCAACAAAATCTATCAGGGCCGCACACCTGCCCCTAAATCCTGGTGGGAGTTTTGGAAAAGTTCCAGCACCCCATCCCAGGTTCACATTGTCAAAAACGCCGAGCTGAAGATCAAAGACGGCGAATTCGTGGTGCTGGTGGGGCCCTCGGGCTGCGGTAAGTCCACCACTCTGCGCATGATTGCCGGGCTGGAGGACGCCACCTCGGGCGACATCGTGATCGGCGACCGGGTGGTCAACAACGTCTCGCCCAAAGAACGCGATATCGCCATGGTTTTCCAAAGTTACGCGCTTTATCCCCACATGTCGGTCTTCGAAAATATGGCTTTTGGACTGCGCCTGCGCAATCTGCCCAATCAGGAGATCGAAAGATCCGTCAAGCAGGCCTCGGAACTGCTGGGATTGGAGAAGCTGCTGCAGCGCAAGCCCAAGGAACTGTCGGGCGGTCAGCGCCAGCGCGTCGCCATGGGTCGGGCTATCGTGCGCAGACCCCAGGTCTACTTGATGGACGAGCCCCTCTCCAACCTGGATGCCAAGCTGCGTGTGCAGATGCGGGCCGAGCTCCAAAAAATGCATCGCCGCCTGGGCGTAACCACCGTCTACGTCACTCATGACCAGGTCGAGGCGATGACGCTGGGCGACCGCATCGTCATCATGAAGGACGGCATCATTCAGCAGGCGGACTCTCCGCTGAATCTTTATGAGCGGCCCTCTAATCTTTACGTGGCCGGCTTTATCGGCACACCCTCGATGAATTTTGTGCCCGTCACCCTGCAAGACGGCGAGTTCATCGCCTCCGGCTTTCGAGTGCAGGTGCCCGAAGAGCGACGCGGAGATGTCGAGGCGTATAACGGCAAGGCGCTGGTGCTGGGCATCCGGCCTCAAGACCTGACCGACGCGCCCTCCTCGTTGACTCTGCAGGCCAGCGTGGAAGTCATCGAGCCCCTGGGCTCGGAGAATTACCTGTATTGCTCGGCCGGTAAGGACATGGTGGCTGCTCGGGTGGACGGCCGCTCCTCCGTGCGCGCCGGCGACACCGTGACGCTCGGCTTCAAGCCGGAACAATTCCATCTTTTTGACGCGGTAAGCGAGCAAGCCATTTCGCATCCCCGCAACGGGAAGAGTGAGGGAACCTAGTGCCGGCAGAAGCCCAGCAGCAAACTTCTTTCGAGGAACCCACCGACTTCTTTGAAGTCGGTTCGGAGGAGTCCGGCCTGCGCATTTATCTGCGCTACGACCTGTTTCGAGCCCTCGATGAGTACGCCGTGCGCGATACCTCTCGCGAGTTGGCCGCCTTGCTGGTGGGTCAGGTGCAAGAGGGAGGCCAGGGCGGCAACTGCATCGTGGTGGAAGACGCCATCGAGATCGGCGTGGCCGACGAGCGCGAGGGGCGATTTTCCCCCAGGGTCTGGCAGCACGCCCGGCGCGTGGCCCGCACCCGCTACGCCAATAAAGTTATCGTGGGTTGGTATCACACCCACCCGGGGACGGGACTGGATCTTTCCCAAGAAGAGCGCGAAGTCCACAAGTCCTTTTTCCCCGAGGCCTGGCAAGTCATGTACGTGGTCGACCCGGTCAGCCGGGACCGCAACTTTTACCGCAGCCAGGAAAACCGGCTCAGCGGCGTGCGCGGGTTTCGCATCTTCGGCAAAGAGACGGCGGCCATCAAGGAGCGTGAGAGCGCTCCCGCACCGGCCCAGCCGGCCACTCCGGCCCGGGCTGAGGAACCTCTGCGCGAGCGCTACCTGGAAAGGTCGCTGGAGAAAATCATGCGGGGCCAGCGACGCCCGCCGGTTCGTCCCATCGACTTACTGATCATCGGACTGCTGCTGGCCAACCTGCTGGCCACCCTGCTGCACTCCACTCCGGTCGCCAAAGTGGATCTGAGTCCGGTTACAGGACCGCTGGGCCGAGTCGCTCAACAGGTGAGCACCTTGAGCAAGCGCCTGGAGAAACTTGAGAAACACCTGGCCGACCTGCAGGTGCTGGACGAGCAGATCAACCAGCCCACGCCCGACGGCAGCGCCACGCCCTCCTCGGGAGGCACTCCCGAAGTCGGCCTGGCTCCCGCCGAAGGCTCGAAAGAAATTCGCGAACACCTCGTGAAAGAGGGGGATACTCTCTCCCTGATCGCGGAAAGGTACTACGGCCCCTCCGGCTCTTCGTTGGTGGGAGCGTTGGCCAAATACAACAAGCTGCGCGGGAATGAAATCTTCCCGGGCGACACCTTGAAAATCCCCGCGAGAGACAAACTGCCGTGAAAAGTTTAGCCATTGCCCTCCTCACCGTGGGTTGCGCCTGGGCCCAAACCCCCAAAAGCTTCATCAAAGTCGAAGTAGCCGACGTGCGTAGCGCCCCGCAAGACAGCGCAGAGCAGGTCACCCAAGGTTTGCTGGGCGACGAGGTGCAGTTGCTGGAGCAGCGCGGAGACTGGTTCAAAGTCTACGTCAAGCCCCAGTATCGCACCGCTCAGGGCTACCCGGGCTGGTTGCGCAAAGAAAGCGTGGTCAAAGAAGCCCCGCAGGCCAGCCCCGCCCAGGTGGTGGTCAGCGTTCCCGAAGTTTCCCTGCGAGCCAAGCCCGACGCCCAGTCGAAGGTGCTTCAAAAGGCCGGTCTCGGCTCGGCCCTGGCTCTGGCCGGCCCCTACCAAAAAGAAGGCTGGCTCGCCTTCTGGGTGCCCGGCGTCAAAGATCAGGTCTACGCGCCGGCCAAAAGTTTCGAGCCGGCTCCCGCCACTCCGGTCAGCGATGGCCGCGAAATCGTGGAAACAGCTGCCCAGTTGAAGGGAACTCCCTACCTCTGGGGCGGTATGTCCTATAAAGGCATCGATTGCTCCGGCTTTACCTACACAGCCTATCGGGTCCACGGCATCACCCTGCCGCGAGACGCGGACCAGCAGTTTGCCGTCGGAATTCCCGTCAAACTGAGCGAGCTCGAGCCCGGAGATCTGCTCTTTTTTGGAGATAGTGCTAAAGAAATCACTCACGTGGGCATGTATATGTGGGACGGGAAGTTTATTCACGCCTCCGGCTCCCTGGGTGGGGTCCACATTACCAAGGTGGACCATCCGAAATACTCGGCCATTTTCCAAGGGGCTCGGCGCATGCTGGGGGCGGAAAAGACCTTGCCCTGAAGGCATACCCCAATCCCCCGTTGAACCCCCTGGGCCGACTTGCCCACTACGACTGGAGTGCTCGATGAAGCCCACCGTTCCACCGGTTTTTGCAGAAAAGGACCTGAACTACTACCTGCGGATGATCCGCGGCGATTTTGGCGAGACCGAAGAAGAAGGTCAGATGGCCAAGTCGGTCTCGGCCGCCAAGCAGAAGAACATCGTTCTGGTGCTGAACAGCCAGGGACTGGGACAGGGAAAACCCGAGCTATCCCAACGCCTGATGAAGTTTTTCATTCAGGCGCTGGTGCACAATCGGGTCAAACCCCGCGCGCTCATCTTGTTAAACGAGGCGGTCCATCTGGCCGCCGAAGGTTCTCCGCTGATCAACGATCTGGATGTCCTGGTGCAGCAAGGCGTGCGCGTCATGGTCGATGTGATATCGGCCGACGAGTACAAAGTCGAACAAAATCTCAAAGTAGGCTGCATCGCGGACATGGACAACATCTGTGATTTTCTGCTGACAGCCTGGAAGGTTATTTCCCTGTGACCCCAAGTGTGGATATTTCGATCTGCGTTCCGACCTACAAGGAAGCGCAGTCCCTGGAAGACCTTTGCGTCGCCATTGCTAAAGTGTTTCGCCAAACCTCGATGACCTACGAACTGGTCATCGTCGATGACAACAGCCCCGACGGCACCGCCGACCGGGCCCGTGAGTTGTCCAAGGATTACCCCATCCAGGTGCTGCAGCGTCCGGGCAAACTCGGCCTCTCCTCGGCCGTCATCGATGGCTGGAAAATCGCCAAGGGCGAGATCCTGGCCGTGACCGACGCCGACCTCTCTCACGACCCTTCGGTACTGCCCAGCATGGTGGCCAGCATTCAGCAAGGGGGCTGTGAAGTCGCCGTGGGCAGCCGATACATCTCCGGCGGCGGTTTCGGGAACTGGCCGCTCAAGCGCCAGATTATCTCTCGTGTGGCCGTTATGATGGGCTCTTTCATCTGCCCCGTGCGCGATGTGACTTCTGGTTTCGTGGCCCTGCGCCGTTCCGTCATCGACGGCGTCAAGCTCAACCCCATCGGTTTCAAGATCGGTCTGGAATTGCTGGTCCGGGGTCGCTACAAGACCTTTTGCGAGATTCCCTTTACCTTTCAAGACCGCGAGAAAGGCCAGAGCAAGCTGGGCTTCAAGGAGATTCGCAACTACCTGGTTCAACTGGGCCAGCTGGTTCTTTACACCATCCGCGCCCGGCCCCGCCGCCAGCGTGTGGCGCCCACCATCGTGGCCGTCGAGGGCGTTCGCCAGTGAAATCCGTCTGGATCAGTCTGCTGATCCTGCTGGTCCCCACCCTGAGCCGGGCGGATGAGGAGTCCGATCGGATCCAGGCGATTAAGATTGGCCGCCGTTCCGTCGTTTCGCTGCGGGTCTATCGCAACAACTCGACCCGGCCCGGCGTAGGCTCCGGCATCATTTTACGCACCGACGGCTTCATTTTGACCAATGCCCACGTCGTCGAGGGCGCCAAGGTGGTGCGCGTCGGCCTCCCCGGCGGCAAGCAGTATAACGGACGCATCTGGAAAGAAGCGCCTGACAAGGACTTGGCCCTGGTCAAGATCGAGGCCACCGGCCTCCCTGTGGCCCGCATCGGCAACTCCGACCGCATCGAACTGGGCCAGTCGGTCGTGGCCATCGGCGACCCCCTGGGATTTTCCGGCACCGTGACCCGTGGCATCGTGGGCGGACTGAGCCGCGATATCAAAATTGGTCAGGTGCAGTATCCGTCCATGATTCAGACCGATGCGGCCATCAATCCGGGCTCCTCCGGCGGCGCCCTGATCAACCTCTCGGGCGAGGTGATCGGCGTCAACACCTTGATCTACAATGGCCCCAACGGAACCCGACCTTCTCAAGGCCTGGGATTCGCCATCCCCATCACCCACGCCATCTCGGTAGCCAAAGCGCTGGTGGCCCAGCGGCCCGTCAGCAGCGGCAAGCCCTGGTTGGGGGTGGTAGGCGACAACCTCAGTCCCGAACTTTCCGTGGCCCACAACATTCCAGCCCGTCGCGGCGTCATGGTGCGCTCGCTGGTGCCCGGCAGCCCGGCCGACCAGGCCGGTATGCGCATCGGGGACACCATCGTCCAGTGCGACAAGAAAACCGTCCTCAGCTTGACCGATTTCCTCAGTCAGATCGCCGTCCACAAACCCGGCGACACGGTGGAGTTGGGCATCTGGCGTCAGGGCAAGAAGACCAGTGTCAAAGTGACCCTGGACGTGGCGGGCCAGTAGCATGGCAGGTTCCAATGGTGCCAACGGCGTGCACGCCGTCCACTCGGGTCCGGTGCCGGCCGGCGCCATTCTGCACGCGGTGGTGCTGCTGCCCGACGCGGAACATCGCCTGGCCCAGTATCTGTCCGCACTGCCCAGCCATACTCCCGAATTGACTCCCGGCCCCTGGACCGCTATCGAACGTCCTCGCCCCTGCACCTGGTGCGATCTGGAGGGCGAAGGCTGGAGTTTCCGGCTGGTCTTCGATCCGCAGGGAGTGGCCCCGGGTGAAGCTCTCGAGGCCGTCTCGGCCGGCAATCCCAGCGATGAATGCAAGATGGACCTGGAGGAACACCAGGCGGCCTGCTTGATTTTCCTGACGAAATTTCCCGCCGAAGCGCCGGCGTGGGCGCGCTTTGTGGCCCTGTGCCGGGTGGCCTGGGGTTGGGTGGACGCAGGCGCCTCCCTGCTGGCCCTGCCTGAAGCCCACATGCTGATACCACGCCGGCTACTGATGAGCACGGACCCGGACCAACTTTCGCCCGACCTCAGCTATCTTTTCCTCACCAACGGCGTGGCCGAAATCGAAGAAAAAGGCGAAGAGCGCAAGCTCTGGTTGCGCACCTGGGGGATGGGCCAGTTCGGCCTGCCCGACCTGGCCGCCAACCTGCCCAGTCGTACGGGCGAAGAAGAGCAGCTGGAAAAGGACCTGGAAAGCCTGCGACTGCTTTTCGAGACCTTGCCGCCGGCCATGATCCGCGAAGGCGGCGTGCTGCCGATAGGCGGCACGGTGCAGATCGGCGAGCGCACCTGGACGGCCGTCGGCGAACCCGGTTCGGTGGACTACGCATTCTTGCGCAGTCGGTGCGGCGTGCAGCTGTTTGTCTGAACTCAGGCGCCGGCTCGAAGGCGAGCTGGGTTTCCCGCTGCGCGAGAGCACTCGACCCGACCTGGCCGACTTTGTAGGTCCCGGCTTGCGCAATGTGCGAGTCCAGGACGAGGACCTGTTGGCGCTGGGCCGCGCGGGCTTTCGAGGAAGGGCCGCGCTGGCTGCTCAGCTGGGCCGTAAGCTGGGCGCCCAACCTGCGGAGGTAGAAGATTTTCGTCCGCTCTGGCTGGCCCTGGAAAGCGCTTTGTATCACGGAGCCGACTCGCGTCTCGGCCGGTTGGCCGTGGCCAAAGCCTGGCAGGGCCTCGACCGCGTCTGGGAAAGAGAAGCTCTGGCCGGACGGGAGCAAAGCCGGCGCGGTTACCCGCGACTGGCCCAATGGGCCCTGTTGGCCGGAGGATTGGAAGAAGCGTGCAAGACCTCAGCCTCGATCAACTAAATGAAATCCGCGCGGCCTTGCGCCAGCGCATCAACGAAGGATTGACCCGCGACGGTCAACAGGTGGCCTGCCTGCCCGCCTACTTGTCCCAGCCCCAGGCCGGCCTCAGCGGCGAAGCCCTGGTGGTGGACGCGGGCGGCACCAATGTGAGAGCCGCCTGGGTTCGCATCGGTGACAAAACCGACGTGGTCAAAGGACCCCTCAGCGGCATTCTGCCGGATGGGCGCACGCGCCCGGTGCACGCGCCCGAATTCTTCGGCTACCAATCGGATTTGCTGCGCCAGTTGGGCGCTCCAGCCGAACTCCCGCTGGGCTACTGTTTCTCCTATCCAGCCCAGGTGGAGTTCAACGGCGACGCGCGCCTGCTACACTGGACCAAAGGCATCCGCGTGACCGGGGTGGTGGGCGAACTGGTAGGTCAGAGCTTGCGCGCCGCTTATGGACGCCCCGGGGTGGTCAAGGTCCTCAACGACACGGTGGCCGCTCTGTTGGGCGGAGCCATTTTCGCAGGCGCCGACTACACGCAGCACATCGGATTGATCGTGGGCACAGGAAACAACATGGCCACTTTCTTACCGGCCTCCAAGCTTGCCAAGCTGCAGGGAAGCTGGGATGGATCGATCGCGGTCAACCTGGAGTCGGGCAATTTCCATCCGCCACACCTGGACGCGGTCGACGATATCGTGGACTCGATCAGCGACAACCCCGGCAAACAACGTTACGAAAAGGCAGTTTCCGGATTCTATCTGCCGCAGCTGCTGCAGTGCCTGTGCCCGCACCTGCGTCTGCCCGAGGGAGCCAGCTCCAAAGAAGTGGTGGAATGGGCCGACAAGCCCGGCCAGGAGCCGGCTTCGCTGGCGGCTCGCTGGCTGCTCGACCGATCCGCCGATATGGTGGCGGCGGGATTGGCGGCCGTAGCCGACCACCTCAGCGAAGGCCGGTTGGCCGTACAGGCAGAGGGCGGCTTGTTCTGGAAAGCCACCGGTTACCGCGACCGCGTCGAGTCCACCCTGAAGAAACTCATCGAACGCAAATTCGCCATTATCCACGGCGACGAAGTCAATCTGGTGGGCGCGGCCGCCGCCGCCCTGGCCTGACGTGGCCCGGCTACTTTACTTCGCCAGCCTGGCGGACACCATGGGCTGCCGTGAAGAAGCGATGGAGATCGATCCAGCCTGGACCGTGGCCCGCTTACTCGACCATCTGGAGGGGCGCGTGCCGGCCCTCAGGGCCATGCGGGGCCGCTATCGGGTAGCCGTGGACCAGCGGATGGTCTCTTCCGAAGAAGACCCACTGGAGAGTGCCGGCGAGGTCGCCCTGATCCCTCCCGTCAGCGGCGGCCGCGGCGCCTGGGTGCGCCTCGATCACGAACCGATCGAGAGTGAAAAGGTGCTGGAAGCCGTGCGCCGGCCCGACTGTGGGGCCGTGCTGCTCTTTCTGGGTTGCGTGCGCGACTCTTTTCAGGGCGAAGTGGTGGAGCAGATTGATTACAGCGCCTACGAGTCGATGGCCCTGGCGGAACTCAAGGCTCTGGCCGAGGAATCGCTGGCCCGCCTGGGAGAGCCCTCGGCAGTGGCCGTCTGGCACCGGCTGGGGCCGGTAGCCGCGGGAGAAGCAAGCGTGGCCGTCGCGGTGGCCACCCCACATCGCAGGGCCGCTTACGAAGAAGGCCAGTGGCTGATCGACGCGCTGAAAGCCCGCGTGCCCATTTGGAAAAAGGAGATCGGCCCGGACGGAGCCGTCTGGATCGAAGGCGACGCTCGCGTCCCCTCCTCCGGCTGACCCGGCGGGAAGGATCCTTCGCTGTTTTCGCGCAGACATCCGGCCCGTGAGTCAAGAGGTAGAAGAGCTGAAAAGCAAGCTGGCCAAGGTGCAGCTCGAATTGGACAACACCCAGGCGGAAAGACGTCGGCTGGCCCAATTGCTTCAGCAACAGCCCGATCTGAAGCGCCTCGACGAAACTCAGGCCATGCTGCAGGCCGCCGAGGTGGCTCGCCAGGCCGGCGAAGAGCGCAACCTGGAGTTGGTCCGCCTGCTCTCCCAGGCCTCGGAGCGCCAGCAGCAGCTGGAACAGGACATGCTCGACCAGCAACGTCAGACGCACGCGCAATTGGCCGAACTGCAGACGACCCTGGTGGCCCTGCAGGGAGAACGCGATGAACTGTTTCTACGCCTGTCCGACCAGATGCAGCCGAACAACTCGGAAATTGCTCAAAAGCTGCACTCCCAGCTGAAGACCCTGCACCAGGCCAGCAAAGACAAGCTGGAAGGCCTGGCCGACGAGCTGAAGCGCCGTCACAAGCTGTGGGAGCGCGAAACCCAGCACCGTGTGGAGTTGGAAACCAGCTTCGAGACCCAATCCCAGATTTTCACCCGTGAAATCAAAGAGCTCAAGAACAGCTTGCGTGAGGCTCAGAGCGACCTGGCCGACCACGAGTTCGCCCTGGAGACCAACGAGGACCAGCTCAACTGGCTGGAAGGTGAGGTCGAGGAGCGCGAGGAGATCATCGAGAGCCTGCGTCATCAGGTGGCCCAGTATTTGGACAAGTTGCGCAAAGCTCAGAGCAAGCTGAGCGAAGCGGGTCAGGCCCTGCAGCACCGCAACAGCATGTTGAAGCAGTTCCAGGAACAGCGACTCATGCTGGCCAGCCAATGCCGCGCCTGGGAAGCCAGCTACAATAACGCCGAAGTTGCCCGAACCGAACTCCAGGCCACCGTCGCCAAGCTCAAAGAGCGAGTGGACGAGTTGGAATGGGAGCTCGATGAGACCCGCGTGTCGTTGGAAGACTCACAGCATCAGGTCGCCAGCCTTCACGATCAGGTTTTCTCCCAATTACCCAAGGCTCACAAGCTTTTACGCGAGGCGCAGGCCCGCGTGGCGGAGCTGGAGCGCTCCGTGGAAGACACCGTGGCCGACATTCCGGCGGTTCACGAAAAATAATTTTGTAACATGTGATCTAGATCACATGAGTTACTAGTAGCTATCTACTAAGCTGTGACTACAGAGAACCCAGTCACCTTAGTAGGAGGGTCAATGAGCACCAATCCCCAGCAGCCTCTCGACTCCAGACTTCTTTCCGCGATGAAAAGACTTCGCCTCGAGAACATCAACCTTCAACGTCAAATGCGCACCCTCCAGAGCGACTGCGAGACGGCCAGCTGTGAAGCCAACGAGTCCGGATCCCGGAAACGCCAGCTCGAAGTTCAACTCACCCAAGCCGAACTTCAGCTCCAGCAGCTGCAAGAAATGAAGCTCCGCGTGGAGACGCTCGAAGCCGAACAACAGCACTGGGAAAGCCAGCGCCAGGCCGTGACCGGTCTGGCCCAGCGTCAAACCCTGGAGCTGCAAGAGCTGCGTACGATGCTGGCTGAGCGCGATGATCAAGTCGCCGCCCTGCAGCAAGCGAACCAGGCCGGCTCGCAAGAGCTGGAGCGGGTCAAGCAACAAGCTCGTCAGGTCATCGTTCAGCATTATCAGGCTATGAAGACGGCCCAGGAGCAGGCTCAACAAGCTTTTGAGGAAGTCCGCCGCAACAAGAGCCAGATGGACGCCATTCGCGCCCCCATCGGCGCCAACCGCCGCAAGGTGTTACCGCCGCGTTCCTTGCGCCCTATGAGCCTCAATCAGAACCAGGGAGCCAATTCATGACTTACGTGCATCGTATCCGCAAGCCCAAGGTGGGCACCTTCACCAGTATGCTGCGTCAGCTTTCGCAAGAGCAGCTACTGTCTCTCTATGAACTGCCTATGCGGGACCGCTCAAGCGAGAGCGAACCAGTTCGTTTACCTTCTTCCCGTCGACGGGCTTTCCGGCAAGCTTCTTCATAACCGCTCCCACGACCGGCCCCTGTTTCTTGGGATCGGTCGCGCCGAGCTGGGCAATGACCTCATCGACAATGGATCCCAGTTCCTCATCCGAGAGCCCCTTCGGAAGATACTCTTCCAAAACCGCCAGTTCGGCCTTCTCTATGTCGGCCAGTTCCTGGCGGTTATTTTTTTCGAAAACTTCGATCGACTCTTTGCGCTGTTTGCACAGCTTCATGATCACGGCCATGGCCGCGTTGTCGTCGAGCGTGCCGGCCTCGATCTGCGCATTCTTAAGAGCGCTTTTGAGCATCCGCAGCGAGCTCAAACGGACCTTTTCCTGACTTTTCATAGCGGCCGTCAGGTCGGCCTGCACCTGTTCTAACATTCCCATGCCCACTGGCTACACCTCGACACATCCCGAATCCTTTCTTTCCAGGGGGAGCGAGCAGGCTGAAAAGAGAACAGGGAGGCTTATGTTTTTCGGTTCCTCGCCTATTCCACAGCCGGTGCCGCCCAAGTCGCCGGCCGATGCGGCTCTATCCCAGATGCGTGCGGCTCTCAAAGAAGAATGCCAGAACCATCCGACCCTCTTTATGATGGAGTGCAAGAAACTCTATCTGACCATCTTGGAGACCTACGAAATTCAGGGCAAACTTCGCCAGGGAGCGGCGGGGCCGGACGCTCACAACTTGCTGATGCAAGAATTGCGGAACCAGCTGCTGGGGTTTGCTCTGATGCAGTGCTTGCCCGAAGGCGTTTCCAAACAGGCCGCTCTGCTGGCCCAGAATCTGGCCGCCAACCAGCGAGGCAACCGGACCCGAGCCAGCTACCTGGTGACGGAATTGGAAAAACACCTGGAAGCCACTCCGGAAGTGGAAGAAAAGGTGAGTCGCTGGCTCATGCTGCAACCGCTCTTCCGCCTGAGCAATCAGCAGCCGGAACTCTTTCAAGAGCTGGCCAAGCATTTCGGCGACCTGGCCCGCAAGATTCCCGACCTGCTGCGTTCCACCAACGAGTCGTTGGTGACGCTCATGAAGACCGCCCCCCCGGGTTAGATTTTCTATTCTTGGGGGTAAGAACGCGGGGTTCGGTTACGGCCGCGGTGAAAAACATTCAATGGAGGTGCCTATGAAGAAAGCTGGAGTTCTCGTCATGGCGCTGTTTGGTGTCCAACTTTGGGCCGCGGCCGCCCCCACCGACACGCAAGACTATGAGTTTTACAAGGTCCGCACCGGCGAAAGCGTAGAAACCATCGCTATCAGTCGGGGTCTTCGTCCCGATGTCTTGCGCTCTCTGAATCCCGCCCTGGAAAACGTGGTGTTTCCCCAGGAGGGCACCGTCATCTTCGTGCCCCCGCGCGTGGAAGCCCCGCGTCGCCCGCTGGCGGCTCGCTCCGGCCGTCTGCGTCCGAGCACAGAGCCGGTGGCCGCGAGCGCTCCGGTGACTGCCTCCGCTCCGGCTGCTCCTGCCGCCGCCCCCGGCCCGGCACCAAGACCGGCCCGTTCCGGCAGTTTCGGCCTGAGCGAGGAAGAAGTCGACTATATTTTCGAGCATGTGGTGGTCACTCGCCGCGGCACAGTGGAAGAAAGCGAACCGCTGGCTCTGCCCTCTCACCAGAACGTCATGATTACCGCGGATGGCCGCACCCTGGCCGTTCCCAGCGCCGCTCCCAAACGAGTGGCCAAGAAAAAGGAAGCCAGAGACGACGACGACAAACTGGTAGCCCTCTCGCCACGCGGCCAGAAAGTCGTCAAGCTGATCAAGGAGTCCTTCAAATATCTGGGAGTTCCCTATGTTTGGGGCGGCGAAGACCCCAGCGGCATGGACTGCTCCGGCTTCACTCAGAAAGTCTATTGCGACCGGGGCATGCCGATTCCGCGCACCGCCGATTTGCAGTTCGAGGTCGGTCAGGTGGTACCGCGAGGCCAGGAGCAACCGGGCGATATGGTCTTCTTCGAAACCTACTGCCCGGGCGCGTCCCACGTGGGCATCTACATGGGCCGAAATCAATTTGTGCACGCATCCTCGGGAGCCGGCTACATTACTTTTGGCGACCTGCGCGACGAATATTTCTCGAGATGCTATCTGGGCGCCCGCCGCAACTGGTAATCCTGCTGGTGTGGCTGCTGGCCCTGTGCGTCGGGGCCGAGCCACTCAGTCTGGGGCAGGTCGTCGAGGAAGCCCGTGACGGGGTTTACAACCGTTTCTGGCTCGATGGCGTGGAAGCAGAAGAAGGCTTTTCGCTGGACCAGGTCACCCGTTGCCAATGGCTGGCTCTACAGTTGGACCACCCCCAGGCGGACGACAGCCTGCTGGCGGCCGGCGCCGCGCTGGCACTCAACAAACCCTCCGCCTACCTGGTGATGGGCCGCGAACAGCTTCCTTACTTTCTGCGCCAGGCGGACAAGGTTCGCCCCGGCCAGGTACTGATTCCGGGACCCTCAGACCGTAACGTCGCCTTCGAAACCATCCAGGCCCCCCTGGCCACGCTGGACAAACCCGTTGATAGTTTCATCGGCTGTCTCATGTCGAACCTCAACAATTTCGAGTATGGAGAGGCCCGGTTGCATCTGCAGGCCATTCGCGAGGGCATGGTGCGCGTGGGAGGCCGCAAGGCGCCTTACTGCGAGGCTCTCAACGTGGCCAGGCCCGCCGATTTTGACAGCCCGGCCAAAGCGCTGGCCCTGGATCTGGCCGCTCTGCAGAAAGCCGAAAACTGCGTATTTTATCTCTATGACGGCAAATCCCGGCCGTCGGGCATCTGGGTGGAAGTGGGCGCCGCCCTGGCCTGGAACAAACCGAGCGTGCTGCTGACCCCTTCGCTGGACGCGCTGCCGCCGGCTCTGCGCCTGCCCCAGCGCAACCTGCGCGTGGTCGTCTATCAGACCCACCAGCATCTGATGCACCAATTGCAAAGCGACACCGCCCACGCCCTGGTGGTGCCCTGAAGCGTCTGCTGATCTTGCTGGCCGTCCTGGTGGGCAGCTACGCCTACTGGGTCAGCCACCCGCCCTCGCAATACGAGGCGGTTTTTCAAGAAGCACTGCAACGTCAGCGGAAACTCCCCGCAACGACTCCGAACCTTTCCCAGCTGGACGCTGAGATCGCGGCGCGCTCGCGAACTTTTCAGGAACGGAACATCGGCAAACTCAAGCCGGCGGAACTTCACAATCTGCAGAGCGAGCTCAAGAGCAGCCAGTGGAAAGACGAGAATTACGTGCTGGCCTACGAGCGCTCTATTCTGGATTTCCCGGAAGAACTTCCCGCTCTGAACGGCGTTTACGCCTTGCCCGGAATGACCGCTCGCGAAGTTCGCCTGTTCAAGAACGACTTCACCGCCCAACTGGAGCGGGTCCGGGCTGGCGAGGATTTTCGGCCGCTGGCCGGCGACGCGGCGCTCGACTGGGACTGGGTGTGCGGACGCCACGGGGTTTTGCGCAGCCCTTTTCTGAAACCCGTGCCGGACTGCCACGAGCAGTTCCAGCAGGTGCGCCGCCGGCAGGCTTTTGTGCATCTCCTGACCGGCATCTTACTGGAGCGCGCCCAGACCGGCCAATGGCCCATCAGCCTGGAGGAAATGCCCGGGTTCGAGCCGCTCCCCGAGCTGGACCGCAAGGCCGTGCACTACTACGCGCTAGGAGAAACCCTGGAAGTCAGCTGGCTGGACTGGACATTCAAGCCCTGATTTATTCGATGACCTCGTAGAGTCCGTTGCGGCGCTTGGGGTCGCGGCCGGATTCGCGGATCATCTGGCGCAAAGATTCCTCGGTCAGACCCACGGGAGTGTCGCAGCCGGCCATATGGGTAATGCGCTCGTCCACCACCGTGCCGTCAAAGTCGTCGGCGCCGAAGAACTGGGCGCGCCGCGCGTTTTCCAGGCCGCTCATGATCCAGTAGGCCTTGATGTGGTCGAAGTTGTCCAACATCAGGCGACCCAGAGCCGTCTGGCGCACCACTTCATCGCCGGTGCGCAGCGGCAACTTCTTGAGCGGAGTATTATCCGGGTGAAAGCGCAGCGGAATGAAGGCCAGAAAGCCGCCATGCTGGTCCTGCAGATCGCGCAGCTTGACCATGTGCTCGATGCGCTCCTGGTCGGTTTCGATATGCCCGTAAAGCATCGTGGCGCTGGTACGGATCCCCAGTTTGTGAGCGATGGCGTGGATTTCCAGCCAGCGTTCCGGACCCATCTTGTCGCGGTAAAGCTTCTGGTGGATGCGATCGGTCAGGACCTCGGCGCCGCCGCCCGGCATCGACTGCAGACCGTGTTCGCGCAGATCGGAGAGGACCCAGTCCACGCTCTTACCGGCCAGCTCGGCGAAATAGTCGATTTCCACGGCCGTAAAAGCCTTGAGGTGAGCCTGCGGGTAGTGCTCGCGCAGAGTGGTCAGCAGCTTGGGGTAGTATTCATAAGGATAGTCGGGATGCAGACCGCCCACGATGTGGATTTCCGGCTCTTTGACGTCTTTCATGATCGAGACGCGCTCGATCATTTCGTCCATAGACATCTCATAGCCGCCCTCCTGACCGCGTTTGCGGGCGAAGGCGCAGAACATGCACGACAGAGTGCACAGGTTCGAATAATTCAAATGCATGTTGACGATGTAAGTGGTGCGCACGCCGTACCGTCGCTCGCGCACTTTGTTGGCCAGCGCTCCCACCCATTCCAGGTCGGGTTCCTGGTAAAGGGCCAGGCCCTCGGCGGCGCTCAGGCGTTCACCCTGATCCACCTTCTCTTCAATGATCCCCCGTAATGGTGCTGCAATCGTATCCATACCTGCCCTCCTACCCAGACCGGGAAAATGGCAATCCTGGCGCCGGTGAGTTATGCTAAGTTTATGATCGAGCCACTTTTGCTGACCGTCGCGGCCGTGACCGTCCCATTCGGGCTCTATCTGGCGTTCGACCGCAAGAAAACCGACCAGCGCATCAAGAAACGAATCAATCGCCACGAGCGCACTCGCCAGGCCCTGCAGCGCCTGAGCCAGCAGGAAGAACATTGGAATCCCAGCCACCTGCGCTTCGAGCTGCGCCAGAACTACCGGAGTATTCAAAAGTTACGCCTGGCTGGCGACTGGGACGCGCTCCCTCCCAACGTGACCCTCGGCTGCATCCAGGAGTGGCGCGCGGAATGGGAGCGGCGGGACAAGATCGGCGTGCGCTGGGTCCTCGACCCGCTTGAGATCGTGGACGTGCAGCCGGTCAATCTGCAGAACCGTCCCGGCTTTGAGAAAGACTTCGTGACGGTGGAGATCGAGACGCGCCGGCGTGACTATGTCCAGGGTCCTGAGGGTTGTTTCCAGGAGGGCTCGGGCGAACTGGGCCAAACCCCGGATCACATCGCCATCGAACTTTACAAGGAATACTGGACCTTCAACCGGCGGGCTGACGGCTGGACGCTGGTGCGCACCGACCGGGCCTACCCCGAGAGCATTGCCTTTATTGAGGACGAGGAACCCGCCGTCTGAGAAGGAAGTTCGGCCCGAGTTTTACAGCCCGGGAGTGAGAACAGTGCAGTACGAAGCCGTCATTGGTCTGGAAGTCCACGTCGAGTTGGCCACCCAAAGCAAGCTCTTTTGCGGCTGCGCCAATCGCTTTGGTGCACCGCCCAATTCGCTGGTGTGCCCCATCTGCCTGGGACTGCCCGGCAGTCTGCCGGTGGTCAACAAAAAGGCGGTGGAACTGCACCTGCTGGCGGCCAAGGCCCTGGAATGCCAGGTGCCCGCTCTCTCCAAGTTCGACCGCAAGAATTACTTCTATCCCGACATGCCTAAAGATTTCCAGACGTCCCAGTATGACCAACCGCTCGCCGCTCAGGGCCGCCTGCTGATTTCCGACCTGGGCGAGGCCGAAAAAGTCATCAACATCACCCGCATCCATCTGGAAGAAGACACCGGCAAGTCGATTCACTTCAAGCGCAATGCCCACGGCGACCTGGTGCCCGACCGCCTGGCCTCCTCCGAGCTCAGCCTGGTGGACTACAACCGGGCCGGCGTCCCGCTCATGGAGATCGTCTCCGAACCCGAAATTCGCACGGCCGATGAGGCCAGCTCGTATCTGCAGAAGATGCGCGAAATTCTAGTCTGGCTGGGCATCAGCGACTGCCGCATGGAAGAAGGTTCGATGCGCTGCGATGCCAACATCTCGGTGCGCCCGGTCGGTCAGCAAGAACTCGGCACCAAAGCGGAAATCAAGAACATGAACAGCTTCAAGTCCGTGCGCGACGCGGTCGACTTCGAGATTCAGCGTCAGATTAAAGTGGTCAGCGAAGGCGGCAAGATCATTCAGGAAACCCGCGGCTGGGATGAAGCGCGCAAAATCACCATCTCTATGCGCAGCAAGGAAGATGCCCACGACTATCGCTACTTCCCCGAACCCGACCTGCCTCCGCTGGAGATTTCGCCAGAATGGCTGACCCAGATCGAGAAAGACCTGGCCGAACTGCCGCGCCAGCGCAGCCAGCGCTATGTGGATGGCGGCCTGAGCGCCTACGACGCCGGACTGATGGTGCAGAGCCGGGCCCTGTCGGACTTTTTTGAAAAGTGCCTGAGTCTGGGCGCCGAGGCCAAAGAAGTGAGCAACTGGCTGGCCAACGAAGTGGCCCGCCTGGGCAACGTAGGCGAAAGCCAGCTCACTCCCCAGTCCCTGGTCGAGTTACTCCAGCAGTTGTCCCAGTCGAAAATCAATCGGCAGGGCGCTCGTCAGGTGCTGGAAAAGCTTTATGCCGAGGGCGGTCAAGCGGCCGAATGGATCGAAAAACTGGGGCTTGTTCAGATCGGCGGCGGCGACGAGCTCAAGCAGATGGTCCAGCAGGCGGTGGAAGCCAACCCTAAACCAGTGGGCGAATACAAGGCCGGGAACGAAAAAGCCCTCAACCAGTTAGTGGGACAGGTGATGAAGCAGAGCAAGGGGCGAGCCAACGCCGCCGAAGTCATGCGCATCCTCAAGGAGGTTCTCGATGCCTGAGAGTGTGATGGACTCCAACGAACTGGGTCTGCAGGAATGGCCCGCGGAAGAAGCGCTCGACCGCTTTCTCTCGGAATTGGATTTTCACAAAGCGCTGCGCCGTCCCGAGCACGAGAATGTGCCGTTGGCCCAGTCACTCAAACGCATTACCAGCCGCTCGGTGGCCGCCGCCTCCGATTCGCCCCACTACTACTCGGCCGCCATCGACGGGCTGCTGGTGCGTTCGGCCGAGACCTTCACGGCCACCCGGGACACCCCGGTCGAACTGTCCATTACCTCGGGCAATGCCTTTGTGGAAATGGGCAGTCCGGTGCCGGAAGGTTACGACGCGGTCGTTCCCCTGGCCGAATTGGAAGCCACCAATCGCGGCACGGTGGTGCTGGTCAAGCCTTCCAACCCCTGGCGCAACGTGCGGCCGGCCGGCGAGGACGTGCAACAAAATGAAGTGGTGATTCCCAAAGATCACCGCATCCAGCCGGTCGACATCGGCGCCCTGGCGGCGGCCGGAGTGGACACACTGGGCGTCTACCAGCAGCCGGTGGTGGCCATCCTGTCGCTGGGCAACCACCTGGTGCCGGCGGGCAGCAAGCCCCAGGTCGGCCAGATGATCGACTCCAACAGCCTGACGCTCAGCGGCCTGGTGCAAGAGTTGGGAGCCATTCCCGAGATTTTCACCATCGCCCCCGAACGTCTGGAAGAGGCCGGCCAGGCCCTGAAAGAAGCCGCCCAAAAAGCGGACCTCATTCTGGTGGTGGCCGGTCCGAGTCACGGCACCGCTCTCCTTTCCCGGCTGGTCTGTGATCTGGGCGAGCGCATTCTCCACGGCGTGGCCCTCAATCCCTGCCAGAGCCTGGTGTTGGGCGTCATCGCGGGCAAGCCGCTGATCGGACTGCCCTTCCATCCCGTCGGCGTGTTTGCTGGTTTCGAATCCTTCGCCCGTCCGGTGCTCGAGCAGATGCTCGGCCCCTCGCTTTCCCAGGAAGACTTGCCGAGGGCTCAGGCCACTCTGGCCGTACCTTTCAAACGCAACTACTCGGGCAGCGAAGAGTTTGTGCGCGTGCGCATGGGCTGGGTGGACGACCGACTGGTGGCCGTGCCCGAAGTGGGCGGCGCCTCGACCCTCATGTCGCTGGTGCGCGCCTCGGGACTTTTCCGGGTCAATGCCGACGTCGAGGAACTGCCGGCCCGAACCAATGTCTCCGTCCGCATGCTCAGTCCGCAGCGCTCCTTGCACAACAACGTGCTGGTGCTGGGCACCCACGACATTTGCTTCGACCTGTTGCGCAGCCTGATGCGCGCCAGCTTCCCAGAACTCACGCTGCATACCGCAGCCACCGGCGGAATGAAGGGACTGCAGGCCATCAAAGCAGGGCTCTGCCACGCGGCCGCCATCCATCTCTTTGATGAAGCCACCGGAGAATACAACGTGCCCTTCCTGGAGGGCGCCGCGCTACCCGAGCCGATGGTGCTCATGAACCTGTGCAGCCGCGATCTGGGGTTGATCGTAGCCCCCGGCAATCCACTCAACATTCAGGGCCTGCAAGACCTGGGTCGCTCCGATCTCCGCTTTATCAACCGCCAGAAGGGCAGCGGCACCCGCGTGCTGCTCGACTGGCACCTGCGCAAACTCGGCCAGGACCCGGAAAAAGTGGGCGGCTTCCCGCGCGAAGTCAAAACCCATATGGCTGTGGCCGCGGCCGTCTCCAGCCAGGCCGTCGACTGCGGTCCCGGCATTTCCACGGCTGCCCGCACTCTGCGGCTGGATTTCGTGCCCTGCATCAAAGAACGCCTGGACCTGCTCATCCCCAAGCGCTTCTTCGCGCGCTACCCGGTGGCCGGACTGGTGCAGGTCATTCGCTCCAGCCGCTTCAAAAGCGAAGCACCCCAACAATTGAGCGACTATGACTTCAGCCAGACCGGCCAGGTGCTCTGGGAAAGCCCCACTTGAAGCATTGGAACGAGCGCGGGGAAGCCCATATGGTGGATGTTTCCAGCAAGGGCGAAACCGTGCGCCAGGCCACCGCCCAGGGCTGGCTGAGCATGACCGAAGAAACGCTGCGACGCTTTCGCGAGGGCTCGCTGGATAAGGGAGACGCCGCCGCGGTGGCGCGAGTGGCCGGCATTGCGGGCGCCAAGAAGACCAGTGAACTGATTCCCTTGTGCCATCCCCTGAGACTCTCGGGGGTGACCGTCGAAATCACCCCCCATCCTCCCGAAAAAATCGAGGTCACGGCCACGGTGCGCTGCACCGAGCGCACCGGAGTAGAGATGGAAGCGCTGACCTCGGTCTCGGTGGCCTGCCTGACCCTCTATGACATGCTCAAAAGCCTGGATAAGGGCATCGTCATCGGGCCCATTCGCCTGCTGGAAAAAACCGGCGGGAAATCGGGAGACTGGCGAGCCCATGAATGATCTAAAAATCCACCCCTCCGCCTTCGTGGACGAAGGAGCAGTGATCGGAGCCGGGTCCAGCGTCTGGCACTTTTGCCACATTATGCCTGGCGCGGTGCTGGGGGAGCGCTGCATCCTTGGTCAGAACGTGGTGGTGGCGCCGGGGGTGCGCATAGGCAACAACGTCAAAATTCAGAATAACGTCTCCGTCTACGAAGGCGTTGAGTTGGAGGACGACGTTTTCTGCGGGCCCAGTTGCGTGTTTACCAACGTCATCAATCCCCGCTCCCAGATCGTGCGCCGGGGCCAATACCAACGAACTCTGGTGCGTCGCGGCGCCACTTTGGGCGCCAACAGCACCATTGTGTGCGGGGCCACGTTGGGCCGCTATTGCTTCGTGGCTGCCGGCGCCGTGGTCAAAGGCGATGTGCCCGATTATGCCCTCATGGCCGGGGTTCCAGCCCGGCGCAAAGGTTGGATGAGCCGCCACGGCTTCCGCATGAAAGAGCAGCCGGACGGCACCTGGAAGTGCCCCGAGAGCGGCTGGGTCTACCGCTTTGACCCGCAAGGCTCACTGCGCTGCGACAACCTGTCCGAGGACGAAACTCTACAGACTCCTTAGAGCCCGCGCCATTTCGGCTACGCTCTGATAGCGCTCGCTCTTGCGCTTGGTCAAGGCTTTCAAGCACACGTCCGCTACCGCACGCGGCACCAGAGGATTGAGGTCCACCGGGTCTTTGGGACGCTTGGACATAATTTCGAAGATCAAAGCCGCCATGGCCGTGGAGCGAAAAGGCGGAAAGCCCGTCAGCAGCAGATAGAAAAGACCCGCCAGCGCGAATTGATCGCTGAGCGCATCCACTTGCCCCAGAGAGGGGTCAAAGTGTTCCGGAGACATAAATTGGGGTGTGCCCCAGACGTCGCCGGTGCGCGTCAGCTTCTCGTCCAGCTCGGCGATTTTGGCCAGGCCGAAGTCCATCACCCGCACGCGCCCATCGCCGCCGACCATAATATTGGAAGGCTTCAGGTCCCGGTGCAAGATACCGCGCTCATGCACAGCCGCCAGCGCCTCCGCGATCTGCAGGGTCAGCTTCACCGCCTCGGCCGGGGCCAGCGCCTTTCCCTCGGTGTAGTCGTCGAGTTCTTTGCCCTCCACCAGCTCCATGGCCAGATAAGAAAGCGGACTGTCGCCAATCTCGTAGATGGTGACCACGTTCGGATGGGCCACCCGGGCCACGGCCCGGGCCTCGGTCAGAAAACGCATCTGCGACTCGCGCTTCATCTCGCCGCTCATGACCTTCAGGGCCACGTCGCGCAGCAACTTCTCGTCGGTAGCTCGATAAACTTTACCCATCCCGCCCTCACCGAGCAGACTGACCAACCGATATTGGTGAATCCGATCGCCAATCTCCAGACTGGAGGGAGCACGAGTGAGCACGGGAGGAGCGCTCAGGTTGCCCGACTCTCGCACTTTGAAAAGCGATTTCAGCTTGGCCAACAAAAACTCGTATTCGACCGGCTTGGGGATGTAGTCGTTGGCTCCCAATTCCATGCCCTGCACCTTGGAGGCGGTATCGGTATTGGCCGACACCATAAAAACGGGAAGCTCGTTCTGGTTGTGCGTCTTGCGGATCGCCTCCAGCACCTGAAAACCGTCCATATCGGGCATTTGCACGTCCAGCAGCACCAGCGAAATGGGCTCCATGTCCATAATCTCGAGAGCCATCGGGCCGCTCTCGGCCAGCGCGATCTGGTAGCCGTCGCGGCGCAGCCGGCGGGCCAACCAGGTCAAGTTTTCCTTGTTATCATCTACCAGCAGCAGCTTGGGCTCACTCATGCGCTCGCCATTCTGCGCCCGGCCCAGAGTTCTTGCCAGCCTTCTCCGAGGAGCGTTGGCCTCACGCGAGAAGAGCCGTGCATGCGCTGGAGTCGGGTTCTGATGGTTCTGTCCATTTGCTTGAGCGTGCTTTGCCTGAGCGCCCGGTCTCGTCCCACGCCCGCCCCCCAGGACGTCGTCAAAGTCGGCCTGCTGTTCTCCAGCACCGGCACGATGGCGGAGAATGAAAAACCTCTTCAGGAAGCCACCCTGCTGGCCATCGAGGAAGTCAACCAGAGCGGCATTGGACTGGCTTCCGAGCGGCGCCTGCGCCTGGAGCCGGTGGTGGCAGACGGGGAATCCTCGCCGGCCGAATTCGCCGAAAAAGCGGCCGACTTGATGGAACATCATGGTGTGCGGGTCTTTTTCGGCTGCTGGACCAGCGATTCGCGCAAAGCCGTGCTCAAAGTTCTTGAAGCTCGCGGCGGGTTGCTTTACTACCCGGTTCAGTTTGAAGGGCTGGAAGATTCGCCGGCGGCCATCTACTCCGGCCTGACCGCCAATCAGCAGCTCTTTCCGGCGCTGCGTTACCTGAGCACGGAAGCACCTCCCAAAGTCTTTCTGGTCGGTTCCGACTACCTTTACCCACGAGCCACCAACAAGCTGTGCCGGCAGTATCTGGCCCAACACGGCGGCCAGGTGGTAGGGGAACGTTACCGGCGCCGGGGAGCCAGCGATTTCACGGATATTATCGGCGAGATCAAAAAAAGCGGCTGCGACGTCGTGCTCAACACCATCAACGGCGGCAGCCAGCGCGCCTTTTTCCAGCAGTATCAAAAGGCGGCAGGGAAAGCGCCGGTGATGTCGCTGTCGCTCAGTGAGTCACAGGCACTGGGGCTGGGACCTCTGACCGACGGTCACTACAGTTGTGCCGGTTACTTCATGTCGCTGCGCACGCCCCAGAATGCCCGATTCTGCGCCGCCTTTCAAAAGCGCTTCGGCAGCGACCGGGTGGTCGATGACGCTTGCGAAACCGCTTACTCGCAGGTGCGCGCCTTCGCTCGGGCGCTGGTACTCTGCGGACGACCCGAGCCCGCCGCCTTGCGCAAGGCCACGCGCGCCCTGATTTTGGATACCCCCGGTGGACTGGTGCGCTATGATCCGACCAACCTCTATTGTTGGCGGGCCATCCGCATCGCCCGCTTTCAGGCGGGGCGGGCCAAGGTGGTGTGGAGTTCCGAGTTGCCCATCCGGCCTGAACCCTTCCCGGGAGCGAGGCTGTGACGACCGCCCCGTCCACACGCCGGGTGCTGTTTTCCACCAAGCTCATCTTGCTGGTGCTCTTCTCCTGTCTGTTTCCCACTTTGTTCATGGGGCTCCAGTCCTACGTCAACATGGGCAACCAGGTGGAGAGCTCCACTCTGAACCTGCTCGACTCGGTGGCTCAATCCTCGGCCTTCCAAGTCGAGTTGTGGTTGAACGAGCAAAAGTCGACGGCCGAGGCCATCGCTCGCTCCACCGATGTTGTCCAGCATCTGGCCGAGATCAACCGCTTTAACAAGCGGGGCAAGCAGGACGCCGACGAATATTTTCTGTCCCTTTACCGGCTCAATGGCGTCATTCACCTGTGCGACGAAAGCTCTCGCTGGTTCACCGAGGTCTGCCTGGTGGGAGCCGACGGCAAACTGGTGCTGACCGATAACGGCGACGGCTTCACGCAGGCGGTGGAGCGGCACCAGGCCGAAAAAGTCAGCAAGCTCATGGAGCGCGGCGGCTCCGCTTACACCAACGTCTATCCCGCAACCCGGCCGGCGGCTGAGCATATGGACTCGAACGAGCTGTCGCTGGGCTTTCCCACCATGTGGCTGATGTCGGCCGTACGCGGCGAGGGCGAATCGCAAGGAGTGCTGGCTTGCCGGGTGGCGGTCAGCGACGCCAACTACCTCTTCCCGACCGAGGCCAACAACGTACCGGTGGACGTCTTTCTGGTGACCCACGACGGCTGGATGGTTTCCTGCAACCGCAAACTGGATCGCAAGGCCTTCCGCCAGGTCGTTCCCAGCGGGGAGAAATTTAAAGAGCCGGGCCACTCCATCGATGGCTATTTGGATTATGCCGGGCGCAGCGTGGTCGGAGCCTGGCAACCCGTGCCCGGCACGAATTTTATGGTGTTGGTCCAGGTTAGCCGGGAGATCATCAGCGGCCCCAAGAAAATGGCCGAACGCTCGGCCCTGAGCGTCAGTCTGGGCCTGTCGCTACTGGTGGCCACCATCGCGTTTCTGGTGGCGGAACGCTTGCTCAAGCCTTTGCGGCGTCTGACACGCGCCGCTCACGCCCTGGCCCTGGGCGAGCGCTCGGTGCGCGTGCGCCTGCGCCGGGGCGACGAAATCGGTGACCTGGGCGACACTTTCGACCATATGGCGGCCTCCTTGGAAACCACTCTGCTGGACCTGGAAGCCACTCGCGATGAAGCGCTGGCCGCCTATCGGGCCAAAAGCCGCTTTCTGGCCAACATGACCCACGAGCTGCGCACACCCCTGAACGCCATCATCGGTTATAGCGAAATGCTCATCGCCGAAGTCGGCGACCACGGCCAGCAGCAATGGGTAGACGACCTGGGCGTGATCCGGCGCTCGGGCAAGGATTTGCTGGCGCTGATCAACAGCATCCTGGACCTGTCCAAGATGGAGGCCGACAAGATGTCGGTGGACGCCGAAAATTTCGTGCTCTTCGATTTGCTTCAGGAAGTCGGACAGGTGGTGGTACCGCTGGTGCGCGAGAAAAACAACACCTACGTCTGCGATTATCAGTCCGCCGACGAAGTCACCCAGGACCGCACCAAACTCAAGCAGATCTTGCTGAATCTGGTCAGCAACGCGGCCAAGTTCACCAAAGACGGCAGCATCGAAGTGCGGGCCGAGGTGGCCGGCAAAACCCTGCTCATCAAAGTCACTGACACCGGCATCGGCATGAGCGAGGAGCAATGCTCCAAAATCTTCGAGGAATTCGCCCAGGCCGACGAGTCGACCACGCGCAAATACGGGGGCACCGGCCTGGGCCTGGCCATCGTCAAACGCTTTGTGGAGCTCATGGGCGGCAGCGTGGCCGTGACCAGCCAGTCGGGAGAAGGCACCACTTTTGCCATCAGTCTGCCCGTGGTCTACCAACCCGAGTAAGCCAGTCTTTCTCCGCGCCCGTCAAGGGACGGCACTGGCCCGGGGCCAAATCGTCCAACTGGATGATCCCTACCGCCACCCGCAACAGTCGCAGGGTGGGATGGCCCACCGCCGCCGTCATACGTCGCACCTGGCGATTCTTGCCCTCGCGCAACTGCAATTCCAGCCAGACGGTGGGCACGCTGAGACGGTGACGAATGGGCGGCTCGCGCTCGGCCATTTCCAGGTCCGGCAGCAGGCGAGCACGGGCCGGCGCGCTCACAAAATCGCCGCAGCTTACCCCCTGGCGCAGCCGCTGCAAAGCGCTTGCATCGGGAATTCGCTCCACCTGGGCCCGGTAGGTTTTCTCGGTCTGGCCGGGCCGGGTCAGCAAGGTCTGCACCCAGGCCTGGTCGGAAATCATTAACAGCCCCTCGCTATCCTCGTCGAGGCGGCCGACCGCTTTGCCCCCACTGAGAGCGGGAAACTCCAGCAGGCTGCGCTTGCCGGCCACCGGCTTATACTGGCTGAGCACCCCGTAGGGCTTGTGGAAAACGAGAATCACCCCGTGCACTTCGAGTGCAGGGTCTTTAGCTCTTGCTGCAAAGGGATCGGCGTGGTTCACCTGGCCCTGGTTGTCGATCTCTCGGTGGCCGTCACGACGCCGCCGCAGCGGTTACAAGAGCTTTATCAGCAGCATCATCTGCCGCTCTTGCAAGATCTGCTGAAATGGTCGCAGGCGGCGGTGACGTTGTGCATCAACAGTTGGCTGCTACAGCACTGGTTAGACCAGGGCTGGGAGGCCGGGCTACAGGCCCTGCGCGAACTTTACGATTTCGGCAAAGTGGAAGTGTGTGGAACGGCTTCGCATCACGCCATCTTGCCCTTGGTGCCGGAAAGCGTGGCCTTTCGCCAGGTGCGGCGCAACTCAAGACTGCTGCAGCAATTGCTGCATCCAGAATGGCGCCCGGCCGGTTTTGCTCCCCCCCAATTGGGCTACGGGCACGAGCTCAGTCGCGTTCTCCAGCCCTTAGGATTCAACTGGTGCCTGGCCGACGACAGCGCTTACGCGGCTTTACACGGTACCGTCCCGGGCGGGCACATCGTGCGTTGCGCGGGACTCTCGGTGCTGATGAGCTCGCGCCTATGGAGCGAACGCCTGCAGCACCTGGGGAACTTCTCGGTGAGTCGCTTCGCGCACAATCATCATGGGGAATTGCAACGCTGGTTGGATGGCGCCGAGCGCGGCTACCAGGTGCTGCGCCTGCCCGGGGAGGCGGCCGAACGCACCGTGCTGCGCAAGTTTGTGGAAACCCACCAGCAGCTGGGCAACCACTGGCTGCACGCCTCCCAACTTTTCGATCACTTCCCCTTGCTCGAGGGCGACGTGCCCCCGGGTTCGTGCACCACTTCGGTCGAGGAATTCTGGAACGGCAACTTCTTCAGTCCCTGGCAGGCCCAGGGGGAGGCCTGGCGCCTGAGTGAGCAGGCCATCTCTGGACTGGAAGCAGTGCAGGACCGGCTCGACGAACTGCTGACCTCCACCACCTTCGCGGCCGCCACGCCGGCCCAGCTGGAGTCCTTGCGGCGCCTGGTCGAATGGTGCGGGGAGCTGCAAACTTGACCGACAGCGACCGTCTGGCTATCGCTTGTCTGCGTGGGCTTTCGCTGGATTTGCCGCGCCAGGCGGACAGCGGCAGCGGCCACAGCGGCACAGCAATGTCCCTGGCCCCGCTGGGCTGGCTGCTTTACTCCAAAATCATGCGTTATGATCCAAAGGTTCCTCTTTGGCCCGATCGCGATCGCCTGGTCATGTCCAATGGTCACGCCTGTGTGCTTCTCTACGGGTTGCTGCATCTGTGCGGCTTTGACCTGAGCCTGGAGGATCTTCGCCAGTTCCGCCGGCCCGGCAGCAAAACTCCCGGCCATCCCGAGACCTGGGTCACGCCCGGCGTGGACTTCTCGACCGGTCCTCTGGGCCAGGGGCTGGCGGCGGCCGTGGGTATGGCCTGGGCCGAACAGCGCCTGAGCGAGGAATTCGGACCTGAGCTGGTCGACCATTACACCTACGTGCTCTGTTCCGACGGCGACCTCATGGAGGGCATCAGCGCCGAGGCTTCTTCGTTGGCCGGACATCTGGGCTTGCGCCGCTTGATCGTCTTCTACGACGACAACGGTGTCACCATCGACGGCCCCTGTTCGCAGTCTTTCACCGAAGACGTTCTCGGGCGTTATCAAGCCTATGGTTGGCAGGTGCTCAGCGCCGAGGGCGAGGACTTGGCCGGCCTGGAACAAGCGACCCGCGCTGCCCAATCCGACCCGAGGCCCAGCCTGGTGCGGGTGCGCACCGTCATCGGCTATCCGGCCCCGACCATGCAAGGCCGCAGCGAGGCCCACAGTCCGGCCTTTAGCCACGAGGAGATCCGGGCATGCAAGCTGATTCTGGGACTGGATCCCGAGCAGCTTTATCAAATTCCGGCCGAGCTTGACGAGGTCCGCAGCCAGTTGGCTCATTGCAACCTGGCCGCCGCCTGGAATGAACGATTATCGGCCTCCCCTAAGAGAGATTTGTGGAGATCTTTTCACAGCCCACCGCAAAGCAAGCCAGCACCGAGTTTTTCCTCCCCCACCGCCACCCGGGTGGCCTCTGGCAAGGTCTTGCAAGGACTGGAGCTGCCCCAATTGGTGGGAGGCTCGGCCGACCTGGCCGGCTCGACCAATACCCAAACCGGCCAGCTGGCCTTCGGCGTGCGCGAAGGCGCGATGGCCGCTTTCTGCAACGGCGTCGCTCAACACGGCGGACTGATTCCCTATTGCTCCACCTACTTCGCTTTCTCCGATCAAATGAAGCCCTCCCTGCGACTGGCGGCCCTGGCCGGCCTCGGAGTGATTTGCGTGTGGACCCACGACAGCCTGGCCCTGGGAGAAGACGGCCCTACCCATCAGCCGGTCGAGCAGCTGGCGACTTTGCGGGCCCTACCCAATTTCTGGGTGCTGCGCCCGGCCGACGCGCAAGAAACCGTGCAGTCCTGGCAAGTTGCCCTGCAGCGCCGCGACGGCCCCTGCGGGTTGGTGCTAAGCCGTCAAACGCTGCCGCTGCTTTCTTTACAACCCCGGGTCGACCTGGGCGCCTACGTGGTGCAGGAAGGGCCGGCCGGCAGTGTGACCCTGCTGGCCACCGGCTCCGAGGTACATCTTTGCCTGGCCGCGGCAGAGCTTTTGGATTTTCCTGTGCGCGTGGTCAGCATGCCCTGCTGGGAGCTCTTTGAATTGCAATCGGACCAATATCGGTCCGAAGTCCTGGGCAGCGGACCCAGGTTGGCGGTGGAAGCGGCCGCTTCGCTGGGCTGGCACCGCTGGGCCGATGAGGTGGTGGGCCTGGACCGTTTCGGGGCTTCGGGCCCGGGTCCGGAACTAATGGAACGTTACGGATTCAGCGCCGGGGCGGTGGCGGCCAGAACCAGAACTTTGCGCGACTGCCACTCCGGCAGGCGCTCCAGCAGGGCCTGACGCAACGCGTTCGCGTCCTGAGGGGTGCAACGCGTCAGATTGAGCAACACGTTCTCGCCGCCCTGCACCTCGTGCTCCACGACTTCGGCTTCGTGGTGAACGTCAAAAACCCAGAATTCTTTCTCGGGAGGTGGCGAAAGGGGGCTCTTCACGTCCCAGCGCTGGCTCTGCCAATCGGTAAACTCGGAACCGCCCGACTTCTCACGCACGACCTCACGGAGCACTCCGCTGGCGTCCGCGTGCACGGCCACGGCCGCTTCCTCGATGGTGGCGGGATCAATTTTGTGTCCCCGGGCCGGGTCTTTGGCCAACTCGAGCTTGTCGCCCCAATAGGCCTCGTCCCCCGACACCGGCACCGTCCGCTGCTCCAACTCCACGCCCTGCAGCGTGGTCCAGCGCGCCCCGGCCATCTGAGCAAATCGATCGTGCAAGCGCAAAGCGGGGCCTGTTATCATGCTTGCCAGTGTGCGCCCAGGGCCGGAAATAGTCCTGAAAAAACGTGAGGACCCTCATCGAAATGAGAGTCCTCGAATGGTCGGGGCGACAGGATTCGAACCTGCGACCTCTTCGTCCCGAACGAAGCGCGCTACCAGGCTGCGCTACGCCCCGAAGCCAGGCCTGATTATAGCACAGGCCTTTTGTGTGTCAACTTATAAATGAGGGGGGTCCAAGGGGGAGACGCAGTCCCCCCTTGAACTTAAATGAGGGGGGTCCAAGGGGGAGACGCAAGGAGGAACGAGTTCCTCCAGTCCCCCCTTGAACTTAGACTTGTGCCGCATCCGGTTCGAAGATCAGAGTGCCTTCGCGCTGGGTCAGTTCGCGGAACGCCCCCAGCAGCTGCTTGGTAATGGGCCCCACTTTGCCGTCGCCGATTTTGCGCTGGCCCACTTCCACCACCGGCAGAATCTCGGCGCCCGTTCCGGTCACAAAGCTTTCGTCGGCGGTATACAGGTCGTGAGGGGTGAGGAAGGCCATCTGCACTTCGATGCCGGCGCGTTGGGCCAGTTCCATGACCACGCTGCGCGTGATGCCTTCGAGGATGCCCACCACCGAAGTTGGAGTATACAGGGTGCGGTTCTTGACGATGAAGATGTTCTCCGAGGTGCACTCGGTCAAGAAGCCGTTCTTGTCCAGCATGAGGCTCTCGGCTACGCCGGCGCCGATGGCTTCAATCTTGGCCAGAATGTTGTTGAGGTAGTTCATCGACTTGATGCGCGGGCTCAAGCAGTCCGGCGAGTTTTTGCGGGTCGAGGCGATGATGATGCGCAGTCCGTGCTCGTAGGCGTCGGCCGGGTAGAGCTTGATGGTGTCGGTGATGACGATAATGGAGGCCTTGTTGCATTTGCGGGGGTCCAGGCCCAGGTCGCCCACGCCGCGGGTCACCATCAGGCGAATGTAAGAATCGCGCAGTTTGTTGCGGCGCAAAGTCTCCAAAACGGTGGTGCGCATTTCCGGCAAAGTCATGGGGATTTCTATGGCCACCGAACGGGCCGAGGCGTAGAGCCGCTCTAAGTGTTCGTCCAAACGGAAAACGCGGCCGCTGTAGGCGCGAATCCCTTCGAAAACCCCGTCCCCATAGAGCAGGCCGTGGTCGTAGACCGAGATGCGCGCCTGCTCCTTCGGATAATACTTTCCATCGATATAGACCTCTAGGCTCATCCGGTCACGGTTCCTTTGATGAAGAATGGAAAGCTATTATGCCTCGGCGGGAGGCACCGCAAACCTGGGAGAGCCGAGCAAGTAAGGGCAGTCCAGTGGGGCCCAGCCCAACCGGAACGAGCCGATGCGCCAATCATAAGTGCCCTCTGGATCCACCTCGCGAGTCATCTCGCGCAGTTCCTCCTCGGTATACACGCGGAAGCAGGACATACAGCCGTCGAAGGACAGCAAGAACGGAATCAGCGGGTTGAGACGGCGCCAACGGAACGGGCGCGCCCACAGGATGCTGCTCAGGCTGAGAATGGGCATCGAGAAAACCCACGGAAGTCGAGTCCAACGCCGCTGCAGAGCCTCGAAAATGGCGATGGGCTGGCGCCGGAAGACCGCCTCGCTCAGCACCTTGCGCGCATCGGCCGGAGTAAAATGATGAAAGCTATTGAAAAAGCTCCACACCCCCCGCAAGTCCGGCGGCAAACAACGCGCATCCACGGGTCGGGGCTCGTAATCCACCCAGCCCGGAAATTTGGTCTGCAGTTCGCTCCAGGCCTGAGGATTCGGATAGCGGTCGGTGACGGTCACCCGCAGCGGATGCTCTCGTAAAATTCCTCCGATGGGCCCGGAAGAGCCCGAACAACAGTCGATAATTCTCGGGAAATTTTGCTGCTGGAGCCAGGGGATCCAGGTTTTGGCGATGGCCTTGGGCCAGCCGGCCAGATTGAGGCCGCGCACCAAAATTTCCGTGGCTTCGTCGCGGAGCCAGGCCGGACAGAGACTGAGGTCTTCCAGCTCCACGCCGTGCAGGCGCGGCATCTTCAAGGCTGCACCTTGACTGCGTCCTGCATCAAAGGATGGCGCAGCGTCCGTCCGTAGCCCAAAAGCAAAATGCGGTGACTTTTCGCGTCCGCCTGCACAACGACAGCCCAGGGCAAGCCGGGTTGCGGGAGATAGGCGATCCGACCCGGCAGGCGGGATTGGTCGGCGGTGCTGAAATCGAACTCGGAGGTCAGCCGGGGCGGCCAGAGAGAGCGGGCGTTAGCGGAAAAAAGCGCCTCCACCAGACGCTCCTCGAGCGCTCCTTTGGAGGCCTTGTCGGCCAGACTGCGCAGGCGAGGGTCTGCCAGCACGCTGCGCGTCTGGTCCAGTCCGCGCCGCAACGCGCGCGGCCGCGGGTCCAGCCCGCAGCCTACCAGCAACAGAGCCAGACCGATCCAGCACATCCTCATGCTTGGGTCTACCCCACCCGCCAAGGAAATCCTGGCTCCGCAAACAAAGCCCCCGCGATGAATAACCGCCCTTCTTACGATGATGCGCAACGACTGTTAGCCGTAGCCCGGGGTCAGGAGCAAGCTCCCCTGGTGCTCAAAAATGGCCGGGTGCTCAACGTCTTCACCGGCGAGTTCCTGGAGCAGGACGTGGCCGTGTGCGGAGAGCGCATCGCGGGCGTGGGTTCCTACAGCGGGCTGGAGGAAATCGACCTGGGCGGCCGGACTCTGGTGCCCGGTTTTATCGACGGTCACATGCATCTGGAGTCCTCCATGATGACTCCCCGCCAGTTTGCTCGCGCGGTGGTGCCGCGCGGAACCACCAGCGTCGTGACCGATCCCCACGAGATTGCCAACGTGCTCGGCGCACCAGGAATTCACTATCTGCTCGACAGCGCCGAGGGGTTGCCCCTGGACATGTGGGTCATGCGCAGTTCCTGCGTGCCGGCCACTCATCTTGAGAACGCTGGAGCCACCCTGACGGCGGCCGATTTGGCCGCCCTCCAGCATCCGAAATTGTTGGGCCTGGCCGAGATGATGAACTTTCCCGGCCTGCTCCACGGTGATCCGGAATGCCTGAAGAAAGTTTTGCAAACCGGCGAGCAGCCGGTCGACGGACACGCGCCGCGTTTGAGCGGGCAGGCGCTATGCGCCTACGTAGCGGCCGGCGTACAGTCCGATCACGAGTGCACCACGGCCGCCGAAGCACGCGAGAAGTTACGATTGGGTCTCCACCTCATGCTGCGCGAAGGCTCGGTGACGCGAGACATCGAGGCGCTTTTGCCGGCCGTCGATGAAGTCAACGCCCACCGCTGTTTCTTTGTGACCGACGATCGGGAACCCATCGACCTTCTGCGCGAAGGGCACATCGACTTCTGCGTTCGCAAAGCGATTCGCCTGGGTTGCCCGCCAGCACGCGCCTACATGATGGCCAGCTACCACACGGCTCGGTATTTTCAGCTGCATTTTCAGGGGGCGGTGGCACCCGGCTATGTGGCCGATCTGGCCGTCATCAGCGATCTCGAAAACGTGAAGGTGGACCGGGTCATGAAACGGGGCCGATGGGTGGCCGAAAAAGGCCAGTTGACCTGGAACGGACAGGCGGCCAGTGTGCCCGCCCCCAGGCCTACGGTGCACCTTCCTTCGCTGACGGAGTCCAGTTTTGACATCCGCAACGAGAACGGGCATGTCCACGTGGTGGAACTGATCCCTCATCAAATTGTCACCGGCCGCTCCACCGAGCAACTCCCCGTGATAGATGGGAAACTCCAGCCTCTGCTGGAGAAAGATGTGCTCAAACTGGCCGTCATCGAGCGTCACCGCGCCACCGGCAACATCGGGCTCGGCTTCGTTCGCGGTTTCGGACTGAAGAAAGGGGCCATCGCTTCCACGGTGGCCCACGATAGCCACAATCTGGTGATTGCCGGCTGCAGCGACAGCGACATGCTGCTGGCTGCACGCGAGGTCGCCAAACTGGAAGGCGGCTGGGTTGTGGTTGCCGACGGCCGCGTACTGGCGGCACTGCCCTTGCCCATCGCCGGTTTACTTTCCGACCAGGAACTGGAAAAGGTTGCCCAGCTCAACCTCGACTTGATCGAGGCCACCCAACAACTGGGCGGAACCGCGCCCAATCCGTTCATGTCCTTATCTTTCCTGGCCTTGCCGGTCATCCCCTCACTGAAGTTGACCGACCTGGGTCTGGTGGACGTCGACCAATTTGCCCTGATTGGCCTCAACGCTTGAATTCAAGTCTGAAAATTGGAGTCGACGCAACCTACCTCACCCGCGACACGCGGGGCATGGGCCGCTGCGTGCGAGCCATTCTGCACCAGTGGGAAGAAAAGCCGGAACGCTTTATCTTGCTGGCCTTGAGCCGACGCCACCTGGCTTCCTTGAAAGAATACGCGCAACGCGGCTGGCAAACTTGCCTCTACAACCAGGCTCCCGATCTGTCCGTGTGCTGGTTTCCCTGGAACCGAATCGATTGGGATCCCGAGTGTCCGCGGGTGGCCTTGATCCACGACGTGGCTCCCTTCACGGACCATCATCCCCAGACCCGGCACCGCGAAGACGACCAGGCACGCATGGCCGAAGCCGTCCGCCACGCCGATGCGGTGATGACCGTTTCCAATTTTTCCCGCGCCGAGATCCACCACCATTTAGGTTACCCGATCGAAGAGATGGAGGTCGTTTACTGGGCTCCGGATCGGCAGATCTTCAGTCCCAGCGCGTTGGTCCGTAAGGACTTGCTGCCCGAGGCCCTGCACGACAAACCGTTCTTGCTTTACGTCGGAACCCTGGAGCCACGCAAGAATTTGCGCGGTCTGCTTGAGGCCATGAGCCTGATGGAAAAGCAGATCCCCCATCAACTGGCCCTGCTTTGCCCGCGCCCGACGACCCCATGGACCGACAAGATTTGGGGCAAAACCCACCCCCTGCAGGAAATTACCGACGCGCTGGAGCCCCGATTGGTGTGGCTGGATCCCATGGATGATACACACCTGGTGGAGCTCTACCGGCGCACCGATCTTTTTGTCATGCCATCGCTCTACGAAGGTTTTGGCCTGCCGCTGCTGGAGGCCCTGGCCTGCGGAACCAAGGTGGCGGCCGCGCGGGCCGCCTCCTTACCGGAAGTCGGCGGACCGCTACCCTTCTGGTTCAATCCCAAAGACTCGGTGGATATTGCCAAAGTCCTGATGGACGCATTGGATAAGCCCAACCGCAGCAGTGAAGAAATCGAGCAGCACCTGCAGCATTTTCAATGGAGTCAGACGGCTGACGAAGTTCTGCATTTTCTGGAAGAGGTGGGTCAGCGCCCGCGGCGCAGCAATTCTGGAGTCTTCCCCAGTCTGCCGGCTCATCTGCAAATTCCTGAGGAGATCTGATGTCCAAAACTACCTGGCTCCATCATTGCCTGGCCCGTTGCCGCCAAGTGCCGGTGATGGTGGTCGGCGACTTGATGCTCGACCACTGGGTGTGGGGCAGTGTCACCCGCATCTCGCCGGAGGCGCCCATTCCCGTAGTGGACGTGCAACGCTACACCTTCACGGCCGGGGGGGGCGCCAACGTGGTGACCAACCTGCGCGAACTGGGCGTGCCCTGTTTCCAGGTCGGTGTGATTGGACGCGATGATCCCGGTCGCAAATTGCGCACCATTCTGCGCCGGGAAGGAGCCGACGTGAGTGGACTGGTGGTGGACCCGAGTCGACCCACCACCCTAAAAACACGCATCGTGGCCCACAGTCAGCAAATGGTTCGAGCCGACTTCGAGAGCCGGGAGCCGCTTTCCAGCCCCGTGCAGGAGCAGGTCCTGGAGCGTATCTCCGAACTGATTCAGCGAGTGGAGCTGATCGTTTTTTCCGACTACGATAAAGGACTGTTTCAGGTGGAACTGGTCCAGGCGCTTTTCGAACAAGCTCGCCAGGCCGGCAAGCAGGTCATCGGCGGCCCCAAGCCGGCCAACCTGGGACGTTTTCAGGGTGCCGATCTGGTGACCCTTAACGCCAAGGAAGCCACCCAGGCCTCCGGCTTCCCCGCCTTACCTCTGGACAGCCTGCTTCAAGCCGGAGCCGAACTGCAAAGGCAGGTTCCCGGCAGTCACGTGCTCATCACTCGTGGCGAACACGGCATGTCGCTTTTCGAAAAAAGCGGCGCGGTGCATCACCAGCCGGCGCTGGCCAGCCAGGTTTTCGATGTAAGCGGCGCGGGAGACACGGTCCTCTCGACGCTGGCCTGGACGCTGGCGGGCGGCGCCACTCCAGCCCAGGCCATCGAGGCAGCCAGCCACGCGGCCGCCGTGGTGGTGCGCAAGGTCGGCACGGCCACGGCCAATCCCGAGGAGATCTTGACGAGCTTTGGCGCCCATGGGTAGGGTCGTCACCCTCGAGCAGTTGCTGCCGGCACTGAGCGGCCGGGTGGTCTTCACCAACGGCTGCTTCGATCTGCTCCACGTCGGCCACTTGCGCACCCTGGAGTGGGCGCGCCAACAAGGTCAGGTCCTGGTGGTAGGACTGAATTCCGATGCCAGCGTTCGCCAGTTGAAAGGTCCCAGCCGGCCCATCACCGGCCAGCAGGACCGAGCGGAGCTGCTGGCCGGCTTCGCCTGCGTGGATTTTGTCGTGATTTTTGAGGAAGCGGACCCCACCCGCCTGCTCGCTCAAATTCGTCCGGCCATACACGTCAAAGGCGGAGACTACCGCGCCGAGGACTTGCCGGAGGCGCAGCTGGTCAAGAGCTGGGGCGGTGAAGTGCTGGTAACTCCGCTGATCGAAGGACGCTCTACCACCAACATCGAGTCGCAATTACGTGAAACTCCTCATCACCGCCAATAGTCCCGGCGAAGTCGCCTGGATCCGCCCATTGGCCGAACAGGTGGCCGCTCGTGGCTGGAGCGCTGACATCCTCCTCTATCCCTGCACCTTTGCCACCGGCAAGGAAGCCGAGGTGCTGCGCGCCTATCCGGGCGTAGAGCGAGTCTGGCCCAAGCAGTCTCTGCTCTCGCTGTTTTGGAAGGAAGGACGGCGCTATCCCCCGGGTACTCCGCTGCTCCACCTGGGTGGCGACCTGATGTACACCGCTTTCTTTCAGCGCCGCTTCGGCTGGAGGTGCTGGAGCTATCTCTGGGCTCGCCCCTGGTGGGACAGCGCTTTTACGGGTTACTTCAGCCGCAATTCCCAGTCCACCGCAGGCCTGCTGCGGCGGCGAGTGGCTCCCGAGAAAATCCTCGAAGTCGGCGACCTGGTGGTCGACTCGGTGAACTTCCAGGTGCCCGATCTGCCGGCTCCCGACCCGCATCTGATCACCTTTTTGCCCGGCAGCCGCGACGAAGAGGTCCGCCACGCCCTGCCCCTCTTTAGCCGCGCCGCCGAAATCTTGCGCGAAACTCGGCCAGAGCTGCGTTTTCAGGCCTTGCTCTCACCGTTCCTGAGCCTGGAAAGGCTACGTGACCTTCTGGACCGTCCGGTGGACCGCCGCATGGACCACGCGGGCGGTCGATTGGTCGGGGACCGCTATCTATGCCGCAATGGACTGGAAGTGCATATTCTCCAACAGAATTCGCTGCAACACGAAGCTCGCTCGGTTCTGGCACTTTCCTTACCTGGAACCAAAACCGCCGAGGCGGCCAGCCTGGGAGTCCCCTGCTTGACCATCGTGCCCTTGAATTGCCCGGAAGTTCTGCCCGTGCACGGACTGCTGGGGTTGCTCGACTGGCTGCCGGGCGGGTCCCACCTGAAAGGACGGCTGTTGCTGGGCCAAAAGCACCGTGTGGGACTTCTGTCCCAGCCCAATCAACTGCTGGGACGACCGGTCATGCCGGAAATGGTGGACTTTCTCAGTGCCCGAGACATTGCCGTGCAAACGGCCGGTCTGCTGGCAAGGCCCGCAGAACTGCATGAAAAAAGCCTGCTTTTGCGGCAGGCTTTTCAGGCACTGGCGGGGGCCAGTGAGAAGATGCTTGAGTCGATCAGGTCCGCGTGTTTGCCCAAATCGAATCGTGGAGCTTGACTCCGGCATTGCCCGTGGTCCATGCCTCTTTCAACTTTTTTTCGGCCTCTCTGACCAGACGACTTTGCTCGGCGCCCTCGGCTCCGTAAGCCTCCTTTAGAAAGAGCGTGCTCTCGTAACACAGGCGGCAACAGTTGGAAATCTTGGCGTGAGATTTTTCCAGCACGTTGGGGACCTGTTGACCGTCGAACTGTTGAATGAAGTCCAGCAAGGTATTGCAAAAGGCGGCCGTCTCGGCATCAAAGTCGTCCTTGTGCTCCTTATAGTCGCCCGCCTTGAACTTCTTGATGAGTTCGGCGTTCTGCCCGCACATGGCTCTGACCTGATAGCCAAAGCCGGTTCGCATGCGCCGGCCATACTCCAGGTAGGCGGCCGAATTCTTTCGATAATCGAACGTCTTGTGATTGTGGCCGGCCAAGGTGAGCGGCCGCCAGTGAATGAACTTGAAGTAGCTCCAGATGCTCCCACCAATCACGATGGCGATAAAGAGCAGACAGCCCGGAACGCTATCCCCTAAGCGTCGGCGACGCCGGCCCCAGGCTCCCTGAAGTTGACCGCCTTGTGACATGGGCGCCCTACCTTTCCAAAATTCCTCTGATGAACGGGTTATACCCTCAGTGCAGGTATTGGGACACCTGCAGGCTTTTCCTGCTTTCTAATGTGAGAGCCAGCCGGTTGGCCGGGCCCAGCCAGGGATAAGCTGCACCGCAGTAGAAACGACGGAGCAAGGCCACGCGCCACCTCATGCACGATTTAGACCATCCCCCTCCAGGTAGCCCCCCTCCGGCGCCCGCCTCCAGCTTGTCGCCTCGTTTTGCCGCGACTTACGAAAGGATTCAGCAGGGCGCGCTGACCCAGGAAAACCTTTATACCTGCCTGGATCACTTGCTCCGGCTCTTTACCGGGATGAGCGCGGGTCTGGCGCGCAATCTGGACCCCAGCCGCCCGGAAATCGCGGCTCTGGCTTCCGGGCTCGATCGCCCGCTCCAGTACGAGCGCCTGCTGCGCTTTTCGGTCAATCTGCTGCGCCATCTCGAGCCGCAGCCGACCCAGCAGATTCTTCTGGACATTTTTTTCCCGCACGCGGCCCGTGAGGATTTAAGCTCCCCACTGCACACCATCTGGCTCCAGTTGAGCTCGGAGGCCAGCCCTCTGCCTCCTCTGTCCCGCTGGACTCCCGGCAGTCTCGACCAGGAGAGCTTGCTTCCCCGCTATCGCGAAGTCTTAGAGTCGTGGGTCTCGGCCTGCCTGCCGGCCCTGCGCGCCGTAGAGTGGCAGGTTGCCGTCAATGCTCGCACCGGCCGCGAGGAGATTCAGAGCTGGCAGCTGGGCTCGCGTCTGGTCCCTTTGATGCCCCCCTGTCCCTGGGGTGCGGAAGAATCGCCGGCGGAGTCGGCCGAGTCCGGCGAGTGGAGTCCCCAGTGGTCGCGCAGCGAGTTCGATCGGGTCATCCATCACCTGCAGCAGCGCTTTCCTCCGCTGGCATCCCTACACCCGCCGGACTTTTTGCTGGCCCCGTTGCGCCATCAGGTGGCTCATCACGCTTCGGCTTATTTGCTGGTGGACGCGCCCGCGGGCACCGGTAAGTCTCTCTCTCTGGCAGGCCTGCAGCAAGCTTTGAGTCCCGACCTGGCGGTGCTCCACTTTTCGGTGCGCACCTGTTTTGGGGGCGACTTCCAAACGCTCATCGAAGAAGTCGATGAAGGCATCCAAACCCGCCTGGACGCTCAGGTCACCACCATGGTTCCGCTCGGACCCCTGGTCATTCAGGAGCTAAACCGACGCTATTCTCCGCTTTCACCGGCCGAGAAATTCCAGGCTTACCTCAGTCAACTGGTGCTGCGCAACGGTCAGCGCTTCGTGCTCGCTCTGGATGGCCTGGACGAAGCCTTTGAAGGCTCTGACAGCAGCCTCTCTCTGGCCGACTTTCTACCCGACCAACTGCCCGAGGGTATCTTCCTGTTGCTGGCCTACCGCGGAGACGGCTGTTCGGCCCGCCTGCAACGGCGCATTACGCAGTTGTTGGAACGCGGCGCTCTGTCGCTCGAATTCCCGCTCGACAAACCGGTCTACACCAGTTGGTGCCAGCGCATCATTACGGCCAGCTTCGTCACCCCCGAGAACGCCGCTCGCCTGGTCGAGCAAGGCTATCCCTTGATGGAATCCCGCTTGTTGGGTCAGGGAGTGGAAGCCGACCATCTGCCTCCCGGGAACTGGCCGGGTCATGACGAGGTCCTGCTGGACCTCATCGCCAACCTGGAACGGCGCTGGGGCGACCCCTGGTTGCGCTTGCTCATGGTCCTGGCCACCGCCTACAACCCGGTTCCCATCGAAGAACTTAGCGATCTGGGTTTTTCTCCTTCGATGGTCCAGGAACTGCTCTACGATGTGCCGGCGCTGTTCCTGGCCGAACGTCCCACGGCCAGTACCGGTTGGCAGCTGCAACTGGCCCACGAGAATCTGCGCTTGCACCTGCAGGAGCACTACAGTCATCGCTACAGTCAGACCTGTCAGCGGCTGGCGGCCCGAGCAGCTCATCAGATGCTGCACCGTCCCACCTGGACCAGCCCGGATGCCGAAGCTCTCCATGGAGGCAGCTTCCGCCTGGACTGCCTCTATCGCTGGCTGCTGGATTCGCAAAATCAGGAACTGACCGAGTCGGTGGTCGCCAACAAGCCTTTGGGCCAGTTCCGCAACCAGGTTTGCGCTTATCTGGAACAGCACGGCCGCTTTCATCATAAGCTGTCTATCCTGCAGGGCCTGAAGTCTTGCCTGGAGTTGGTGCTCGAGCAGCACGATTCCGTCGATCTCCGGGATGAACTGGCCTGGGCTTATAACAGCCGCGGACTCACCTATCTACACCTGGGACAGTTCTCGCGCTGTTTGTCGGAGTTAGAACTGGCCGAGCAGCAATTTCGGCTGCTGGTGGATCAGCGCCATCAGGTCCATTATCGCAGCGGCCTGGCCTCGGCTCTGAACCGGCGCAGCGAAGCCTTACGCTCGCTGGGTCAGGTGGGCGAGGCCTGGGAGTGCGCTCACCAGTCGGTCGAGCACCATCGTCAGTCGCTGGTTGAAGGCGGTCCTCAGCAGCCCCGGCTGGGACTGGCCCGGGCCTTGGTGCAGCGCGCCCGCTGCGCCGCCGACCACAGCCTGTGGCCGCGGGCTCTGACCGATCTGCAGGAAGCCTTGAATTTGCTGGAACAGAGCACCCGCCAGGCGCAGGGGCGCGGCAACCAGGCCGATGTGGCCACCCATTTCAATGAATGGGTCAAGGCTCTGATCGTGCGCGCCGAGGCCTATCGGGTGGTGAATGAAAACGACAACTCTCTGCTCGACCTGGACCAGGCTCTGCTCCTCACCCAGCATCTGGAGGAAGTCCAGGGAGTTGACTGGAGTAACACCAAAGCGCCTGAAGTCCAGATTCTCCAGGCTCGCGCCTATGAAGCGCTGCAAGGATTTGAGGAAGCGCTGGACGCTTACGACGAAGCCATTCACGGCTACAGTCAACAGGTCCGTCAGGGTCGTCTGGATTTGCGTCTGGCCCTGGCCGAGGGCTACCACGCCCGAGCCGACCTGCGCCGCAAGCGCAACCGTGTAGACGAATCGATCGAAGACTACACGCGCTCGCTGGCCTTCCAGGCTCAGCTGATTGAGTGCGAAGAACAGAGCGATCTGCGGCCCTTTCGCGCCCAAACCTACCAGGGTCGAGGCGATTGCCTGGGCTCGCTGGGACGGCGCCGCGAGGCCCTGCAAGACTATGACAAAGCCATCGAGGATTTTCTCTACGGCCTGAACTCGGGCAAGCTCCAGCAGCCCGATCTGCGCCGTCTTGCTTCCGTTTACTTCAACAGCGGGCAGCTCTACTTGCAGCTGGGAGAAGCCAGCCAGGCGGCCGACCGGGCGGCCAGCTCCATCCGTCTGCTCGAGGACCGTCTGGGCGGCCCGGGAGAAGTCGTCGCCCAGGCCCATCTTTTGCAGGCGGAGGCGCTGCATCATCTGGGCGATCCGGTGACCGGCTTGGAGACGGCCAGCAAGGCCATTCAAGTGCTGAGTTTGCGCGTGCGTAGCGGCACCGGCAATCTGGACCGGCAGCTGGCCGGCGCTCATCGGCTGCGGGCCGAACTGGCCCAGACCCAGGGAGACTTCAATCAAGCCCTCAAGGATTTTGGTCTGGCTTTCCATCTCTACGGCGCCGACGGCGGCGAGGAGCCCGATCGACTGCAGCAGGCCGAGGTTTTGCGGCGTCGCGCCGCCCTGCAAATCAGTCAGAACGAAACCGACGCCGCCCTGGAGGATCTCCAGGCGGCCACCGACCTGCTCAGCGGCGATCCGGAAAAGGCTTGGGAGGAACGACTCCAGTTACGCCGCCTGCGCGCGCACATTCTCAACAAGCAAGAACGCTACCCGCTGGCGATTTCCGAGCTACTGGTAGCACTCGATGATTTGCGCTCCCGCAAAGCCGACCCCGCTTTACGGCTGGAGCTGCTGTTAGAACTGATGAGTAGCCAGGCCCATCTGCAGCAGTGGCAAGACTTCACCATCCTTTACGCGGAGTTCTTAAAAACTCGTGAGGAAGCTCCTCAGGTGCCCGTTTCCGAAGCGATGGAGCGGCTTTTTGCTCAGATTGAGGGCGACCGTAATTCACGCAGCGGTGAATCGACCCGTCTGGCCCGCGCCGACGTGCTGGTGGCGCTGGCCCGTCTCTATGGACAGTTGCAGCCGGAGGCCAGTGGTTCGGTGCAGGCTCGGGCGCTTTTTCAGCGTGGCAGCGAGCGCCTGGCCTGCGGGCGCACCACCGAGGCCCTCGAGGACCTGTCCGAGTCGATCGCTCAGTTGCGCTCGCTGGATAGTGAACCGGGCGAATTGCTGACCGAGGTCTATGCGCGGCGCGCCGAGGGCTTACTGCGGGCCGGACTGGCCCCGCGGGCCATGCGCGATCTGGACGAGGCGACTCGACTGCTGGCCGAGCATCCGGGTCGCCCCGGCCTGCTGGCTCAGCTAGCCACGCAGAAGGCTCAGTTGCTGCGAGCCAACGGGCAAAACTCTCAGGTCGTACAAGAGCTGACCTACGTGCTCTCCTTGGAGGAGATTCAGCCGCTGGGGGCCGAGGTTTTAAGTTGGATGTATCTGGGCCGGGCGCTCGCCCACGACAAACTGGGAGCAGCCGACCGGGCCTGTGCCGATTTCCGCGAGGCGGCCCAACTGCTCAGCCAGATCCACCAGGAGCGCACCGAGGTTCTGCAAGAACGGCTGCGCTGCCGCTTGCGCCTGATGAGCCTGGAAGACCGCTCCAAGACGAGCTTTTTGCAGTATTGCGCCGAGGATTCGCTGACCAGCCTGTCTCGTCTGCGGGCCCTATCGCCGGAAATGGCCGGCGAATGGGTGGTGGCCTGGGTACATACCTGGCTGCAGCTCGACCCCAGTCTGCTGTCGTCGCGCCTGTTGGCCGATATGGCCGAAGAACTGTCCCATTATCAGCCGGGACCTTTGTGCCAGCCCCAGTGCGACCAGCTCTCCTCCTTATTGGCCCATTTGGGCGGGCTGGTGGAGCAACCCGGTCTGGGCGAGCGCCTGCTGGGAGCGGCCATCAATCTGGCACTGCTGGGAGATCGGCGGCGTTTGGTTTCGGCGCTGCTGGACGCCCTGGCCCTGCTTTACCGACTCTATCAGAGCAACCCCGAGCACGTCCCGGCGCTCGGCCTGGAACCGGCCATGCGCGCCATGCACGATATCCAGACCCACAACCCGCCCGGCGCCGAACTCGGCGTCCGCTGGAATAACCTCATGCGCCACTGGCTCAACCTCAGCGACCACCAACTGGCCGCCTGCGGCGTCGAGCGCGCCAAGCTCCAAAGCCTGCGCCTCTGGTAGGAAGGTAGAAAGCAAAAGAGCCCGAGCTCAGAACGAACTCGGGCTCTTTTTGTGAGAGAGAGCGCTACTTGCCTTTGAATTCGGCGGTGCGCTTGTTGACGTAGGCGTCCAGGCCTTCTTTGGCGTCGCCGCTCTGGAAGAGCTGCTGCTGGAGTTCGCGTTCCAGGGAGAGGGCTTCCTGGAAACTGATCTCCAGGCCTGACTGGACCGAGCGCTTGATGCGGCCGGCGGCCAGCGAAGCCTTGTTGGGCGGGGTGAACTGCTTGGCGTAGGTCATGACTTGGCCCATGAAGTCGTCGCCTTCGAAGATCTGGTTGATGATGCCCATTTCCTTGGCTTCTTCCATAGAGAAGCTCTCGCCCGTCACCATCAGCTCGATGGCCTTGGAGCGGCCCACGATGCGGGCGAAACGCTGGGTTCCACCGGTGCCGGGCAACACGCCCAGATTGATCTCGGGCAGACCGACTTTGCCGGCGCCTTTGCGGGCGATGCGGATGTCGCAGGCCATGGCGATCTCCAGACCGCCGCCGACGGTGTGGCCGTTGAGCGCACCGATGACCAGCTTGGGGGTCTGTTCGAGACGGTTGAGCGTCTCGTTGGCGTGCAGGCAGAAGTAATACTTGAAGGTCGGGTCGACTTCGCTGAGCATCTTGATGTTGGCGCCGGCGCAGAAAAACTTGTCGCCGTTGCCGGTGATCACGATGACGTGCACGCTGACGTCGAAACGAGCTTTCAAGATGCACTCGTCGAGCTGACGCATCATCTCGTGGGTGTAAGTGTTGGCCGGCGGGTCGTTGAGCGTGAGCAGGGCCACGCCATCCTGCACCGAGTAGCGGACCAATTCGGTCTTTTCAACCGCTTGAGTAGTAGACATAGAATAACTCCCTAATAAGTAAGCTAGTCCCGCGAAGCGGGCTAGCGCCCATCGGGGTGTGCGAAAAATTGACCTACTAATAGCACGCGGGGGTCGAAGCAGCTTGCTGCGAGCGACCGCTCGGGCGTGGGTCCATTTTTCGCCGGGAGCTATCCTACCCCGTCGGCCGGCCTTTGAATCGTAGGCCACTGCCCATTGAAAAAGAGCAATGGGTCGGCGTTGGCACCGGTGCGGATCTGCTCCACCTGACCGAGCAAGACCACGTGGTCCCCGGCCGGCCAGGTGTTGACCAGGCGACATTCCAGCCAGGCCAGACAGTCGGCCATCCAGGGCACCCCCAGAACCGGGCTGCGTGTATACTCCAGCCCCAGGAAGCGGTCCATTTCTTGCACCGGCGTCATGCCCGCGAAGCGTTTGCACAACTCCATCTGATCTTGGGACATGATGCTGATTCCATAGGCCCCGGCGGCCTGAATGGCTTTGCAGGTGGCACCGTTGGTGTGCGAGCAAAAAAGCACCAGCGGCGGATCCAACGAGACGGAAGTAAAAGAATTGACGGTCATGCCGTAGGGATGATCTTCCCACAGGGTGGTGACGGCCACTACACCGGTGGCGAAACGACCGAGCGTGCGGCGGAAATCCTTGGCGTCGACGCTCATAAGGGAATGCTCAGGCCGGCGCTGCCCGGTTCCAGCACCAACTCTCCTTCGTGAGCCTGGGCCACTTTCTGAGCCAGGGGCAGCCCCAGCGCAATCTGGCCGTTCCAGAGTTGCGGGGCTTTCAACCAGTCGTAAATGTTGTCGGGCCAGACCTTGCCCTCATGATGAACATCCAGCTGCAGGCGCCGCCCGGTCACGCGGAGTGAGGTCCCGCTATACCCTCCGCCGTGCCGCACGGCGTTCTCGTACAGCTGATCGAGGGCGGCCTTGAGCAAGTCCGGATCGACGCTGGCGCGCACCGGCTCGACTTGCAGTTGCCCCAGCTCTTTCTCCCTGGCCCACCCCTCCACGACCAGATGCACATGCACTTCATCCCGATTGGGAGCGCTGCAGCGAGCCATCCAGTTGAGTTGAATCAGGCGACCGTCCAGACGGTCAACTTCCTGTAAAAGGGCGTCTCCTAGTATCCCGAGCATCTCGGGACTTTCACGACAAGCCTGGAGACCCATGCGCAGGTTGGCGAGAGAACCGCGCAGGTCGTGGCTGAGCCGGCGGAGAGTAGGAACGTTCAATCGGGATCGTTCTCTTCAGGGATGTTGCCACCCTGACCGACTTCGGGCGAGGACAAATGCTCGGCCGAGGGGAGCGGAAAGTTGTTGATTCGGTTAATCAACTGGCGAAGGCGCCCAAACTTGCGCTTCACGAAGCGAAAGGACAGACGCGGCAGGTGGGCGATGTCCGGGTCACCGGACTCCTGAGGCAGAGCGGGAGCCTGCTCAAAGGCGCCCCCGGGAGCCAGCAGGTCGGCGAATTCCTGGTTCAATTCCTGCACTTCCTCTTCGCTGAGCGGGCACTGCAGACGGAAAACCAGCTGGTCCCCGACATAGCGGCTGCTGTGGTAACGGCGATAGAAATGCACGCACTCCTCCACCGCTCGCTCGATCGAATCAGTGACCAGATAAAGACTGGTGTCGTCGGGCGACATGAGGCCCGGTTCGAGCAAGTGATCGAGCACATACTGCTCCCAGGTGGTCCAGAATTTGCTGCCCTCCGGATGCACCAGCACCACCGGCATCATGTGCGACTTACCGGTTTGAATCAGAGTGAGAGATTCAAAGGCCTCGTCGTGGGTGCCGAAGCCGCCGGGAAAACAAACCACCGCGTGCGACTCTTTCAGGAAGGCCAGCTTGCGGGTGAAGAAATACTTGAAATTGATGACCTTACGGTCGCCGGCGATGACGCTGTTGGAAGCCTGCTCGAACGGCAGGCGAATGTTGGCGCCAAAAGTGCGATCGCGCCCGGCGCCCGCGTTGCCGGCCTTCATGATGCCGTTGCCGCCGCCGGTGATGGTCATGAAGCCTTCGTCGGCGATGCGCTTGCTGAAGGCCTCGGCCATGACAAAATCGGGGTGGTCCTCGGGCGTGCGAGCCGAGCCGAAGACGCTGACTTTGCGGTGGCGCCGGTAGGGGCCGTAAACTTTCCAGGTAAAGCGCATTTCCTTCAAGGTGGAGTTCATGATCTTGAGGTCACCGCGATCGGTGTCATCTTTGGCCAGCTTGAGGGCGGTCACCATGAGTTGAAAAATCAGGTCGCGGTTGTTGCACTGACCATTAAAATCGATCAGCTCCCAGATTTTCTTGTCGAGTTCTTCATTTGAGGTGGTATAACGCGGTATCATTAGCGCTCCGTCTTTCTAACTACGCAGTCCTACGCCCTTTTTCACCATGTGCATGCAAACCGCCAGGCCGGCCAGGTTGAGCACGCCCAGCAGCACCACCCCCACCATCAAGGAGGCGTCGTGGATTCCCAGGAAGCCGTAGCGGAAGCCGTCTACCATGTAGAAGATGGGATTGGCCAGCGAGACTTTCTTCCAGGTCTCGGGCAGCATTTTGATCGAGTAAAAAGTGCCGGCAAAGTAAGTGAGCGGCGTCAGAATGAAAGTGGGCACGATGGAAATGTCGTCGAACTTGCGGGCGATCAGGGCGTTAAGCAGTCCGAGAAAGGAAAACAGACTGGCCGAAGCCACCAGGTAGAAGGCGATGATCAAGAAGTTGAAGACGGGGATGTGGGTAAAAAACAGCCCCACCAGCGCCACGATGATGCCGCAAATCACGCCGCGCACGATGCCGCCGGCCACGAATCCGGTCACCATGATCCAGTCGGGCATGGGCGAGACCAGCATTTCTTCAATGTGGCGCATGAACTTGGCCGAAAAGAAGCTGGAAGCCACATTGGAAAAACTGCTGGTAATGCAGGTCATCATGACCAGCCCGGGCAGAATGAACTGAATGTAGGGATAGCCTTCAATTTGCCGGATCTGTCCGCCTAAAAAGCTGCCGAAGACGACGAAATAGATGCCCATGGTAATGGCCGGAGGGAGCAACGTCTGGGTCCAGATGCGCAGGACCCGCATGACTTCTTTGCGGGTCAGGGTAAGCCAGGAAATGTAGAGTCGGTAGGCGTTCACGCGGTCAGGCCCTTGCCTTTCTTCCCCACCAGATCGATGAAGAGCTCCTCGAGGCGGTTGGCCTTGGGTCGCATGCTCTGCACCTGGACCTCCGCCTTGATGAGTCGCTCGAAAACTTCGTTCATGGTAATGCCGTGGGCCACGTCAGCCTCGACGGTGAGCGGATCGACGGTGCGATACTGGATCTGCTCGTCGTCACTCGGCATCTCGGAACTTTCCACAAGTTCCAGCACAAAGGTTTGCTTCTTCAGCTGCCCCAGCAAGTCTCGAGTGGGTGCGTCCCGCAGGATCACTCCCTGATCGATGATGGCCACCCGGTTGCAGAGCGCTTCCGCCTCCTCCAGGTAATGGGTGGTGAGGATAATGGTCAGACCGGCCTCATTGCGCTTCTGCAAATAGACCCAGAGGCTGCGCCGCAGTTCGATGTCGAGGCCGGCCGTGGGCTCGTCGAGAATCAGCACTTTGGGGTCATGCACCAGGGCGCGCGCCAACATCAGTCGGCGCTTCATGCCGCCGCTCAGATTCCGCACCGGCTGTTTGGCTTTATCCCAGAGTTCCAGGTCGCGCAGCAGTTGTTCGGTGCGCCGACTGGCTTCTTTCCAATCGATGCCATAGTAGCCGGCCTGAAAATTGACGGTGTTCCAGCAACTCTCGAAGATGTTGAAATTGAGTTCCTGCGTCATGACGCCCAGCTGGGCTTTGACCCGCTCCGGCGAGACATCCAGGTCTTCTTCGAAGACTTTGACCTTGCCCGAGGTCTTGTTGACCAGACCGGTCAAGATCCCGATGAGCGTGGACTTGCCCGCGCCGTTGGGACCGAGCAGAGCGAAGAATTCGCCTTGCTCGACCTTGAGATCGACTCCCTTGAGCGCTTCCACCCCCGCCGCGTAGGTTTTACGTAACTGAGTTATATTTAGAGCTTGCATACTTAACGATCCGCACGATATTTGTTGTAGGCGGCTAAAAACTGATGACCAAATCGGGGGTTCAGAGTGATCAGCACGTCACCGTTGTCCAGAGTAGAACGGTAGATCCTATCGTTTAGGAAATCCACCTCGAGCACCTTCCGCAGGGCGGAACGCGCTTCTTCGGGCAAATCCTGGGGTGCGAGCAAACAGGTCACGCCCTTCATCTGCACCTTGGAGAAGAGGCCATAACCGCCGACACTGAGAGCCCGGGTGTTCATGAGGGTTTTGACCGGCAGCAGCAATTCCGGCAGATTGGCCGTCTTGCGCCAGCGCATCACCAGACTGAAGAGATAGCCTTCCAGCTCGGGAGTTATGAAATCCGAATAGGCCACAAATTCGGTCGGATAGCCGCTGCGATAGCCGTAATCGGCCAGCGGCGCGCGCGATTGGACCAGCTTTTTTTCCTGGATGGCCTTTTTGAGCGCGGCCAACGATTCGTAAACCGGCAGGCCACGGGTCTCCGCCTCGGACTGAGGACCAGAGTAACGCTGAATCTGCTGGTCTACATATTCCTTGCCCTGCCGGTAACCGGCCAGCGAGCCCAGCACCTTCCAGGGATAGATGTCGCTTTCGTCGCCCAGGGCTTGAGATTGGTTCTCGGGTGTGGTGACGTCGCCATCCACCGTACGCAGCCCATTCAGCATGGCGCGCGAGCGCGGGTCGTTCCACAGGCTCAGATAAGTGACGTTGCGTCGTTCCAGGGCGGCCAGAAAGTTGCTGCGGTCGGCGCCGGGCGGCACCACCTCGCCTTCGGTACGAGTCAGATAGTCATAGAGGAGATCATCGGTATTGGCCGCTCCCTTGTGATAGGAGCCGATGGCGTGATCGACGCGCCCGCCCACCTGATAGAGCAGGAAGCGGTAAAACAGCACCATGTCTTCCAGATTGCATTCGGGCACGAAGCGCTCGTCGGGAAGTTTGGCCAGGCGCGCGGCCTTCTGATGGCGGAACTCGATGCTCTCGAGATATTTGGCCATCGGCTCCACCCCGGCCGGGTTGGTGGCCTCCAAGCGCAGCCGACCGGCTTCTTGATGGGCGTAGCGATGGGCTTCCTCGATGGCCCCGTCGGTCATCTGGCCCAGGCCGGCGGCGTCGGCGGCGGAGACTTTGGAGATGCCGCCCGAGTTTTCCCAGGAAACGATGGCCATAACGGCCAGCGGCGGAACCTGGTAACGCCTGGCCGTGTCCATCAAGGTCTTCTCGTGCCTGCGCAAGGCCGCGTGGTTTTTGTCTAACTTATGGTGTTCGGTTTCGTGATAGATGACATACGAGAAGGCCAGAATCTCGGCGATGGCCTGGCGTTTTTCAGCCGGTGAGTAGTTGGGAAAGAGCTCCTCGATGACCGAACGGACGGCGTCAAATTCTTGCTGGGTGTACTTTTTGTTGTAGTAAGCGCGCAGTTGACCCTTCTCCAGAGCCGGATCGATTTCGGGAGGAAGGGCTTGCGGAGTGTTCGCGTTTGGCGTGCTGGTGCCGCTGGGCACAGGAGTAGCCGGAGTGAGCGAAGCGACGGGCCCTGGACGCTGGCAGCCGACCAGCAGAAGGGCTATACAGACGATGGCTGGCCTCACTCGCATTCTCCGAAAGGCGTTCCTCCCGTGGCCTCTAACTCCTACGAGACCGGCCGCCAGTCCGAGGACTGGGCGGTGGACTACTTGCAACAACTGGGCTGGACCATCGTGGCCCGCAATTTTCGCGGCCGCCGCGGGGAAATCGATGTGGTGGCCCGCCATGGACAGGTGCTGGTCTTTGTGGAGATCAAAGGAAGTCTGCGCCAGCCCCGAGTGGAAGCGGTGCTCCCTCGCCAGATCCACCGCGTGCGCGGCGCCGCCGAAGAGTTTCTGGTGCGAAATCGCCTTTCACTGGACTCGGACATGCGCTTTGACGCGCTCTTCGTGTGGGGTCCGCCCTATCAGATAACGCATTTGCAAGACGCTTTCTAACAGGGTACGGCGTCGGCCGGGTGCAAGTGATCTCCCATGTCCGAACAGGCGACGTGGTCGGGGGTGGATCGGAGCCAGGAAACTGGCGTTATGTCGAGCCTCCCCTTCGAGGCCCGTCAGTTCATCTCGGCCTGTCGCATCGCCAGCGCTTACTGCATCATAGCCCTGACCATCAACATCGTGGGCGGAGTCACGCCGGCCCTGATGGCCCTGGTCATCAGTCTCTTCATCCTGCTCGAGTGGATGCGCTATAAAGCCCAGCGTTACGGAATTTCGGCCCTGCTTCAGTGGGGCTTCGCCATCGCGACCTCCGTGAGCCTGGCGCTGGCCTGGTTGCTCAACGGCGGCCTCAACGGCAGCGTCCCCATGGTCTACCTGCTGGCTTTGTTCCTGGCCATGAGCATTTCCGAGTCCCAGCGAACACCGATTTTTTGCCTGTACATGTTCAGCGCGCTCTTCTGCCTGGCGGTGGAGGGCATCGAGCCGGAGTGGATTTTGCAGTATTCCAACGGCCGGGTCCAGTTTCTCGATAGCGCCATCGGCCTGTTAACGGCCATGTTCGCCCTGGGCTACGGCACCCATCAGTTCAAGAGCAGCTACGACCGTCAGCGTTCGCGCGTGCAGATGAAAAATGAAGAAGTCAGCCGGGCCTACCTCAAGGCGCAGGCCAGCAACGACCGCCTGCAGGAGGTGATGCGCCGCAATCATGAGCACCTGCACATCATCGCCCATGACCTGCGCAACCCGGTGGGCGCCGTCATCGGCCTGGTCGAGGTATGCCGCGAAGAATATGAACTGCAGGAGGGTCTGACCAAAGATCTGGCCACCATGGAGCAGGCCGCCACCCAGGCACTCGAGTTAGTCCAACACTTGAGCGAGGTGGCCTACCTGGAAGAACGCAAGGTGATCCTGCAAAAAGGCTCCGCGGCCCTGGCTCCGATCGTCGAGCGCGTGCTGCGCAAACTGGAGCCGCTGGCCCGCAAAAAGCAGCAGGCTCTGCAGTCCGAACTGGATGCATCGGTTTCGGCTCAGGTGGACAGCAATCGCCTGGCGTCCATCCTGGACAACCTGATCGAAAACGCCATCAAATACAGTCCTCTGGAGACCTGTATCGTGGTGCGCCTGGAACTCCAGGGCGAGCGGGCAGTCGTGCGCGTGCGCGACCAGGGACCAGGCATTCCCGAAGACCAGAAGACCAAGCTTTTCACCATGTTCGGCAAAGTCGGCAACCGCCCCACCGGCAAAGAAACCTCCACCGGATTGGGTCTTTACATCGCCAAGATGCTCAGCGAACTGCACGGCGGCCACCTGGAGCAAGAGAATCTCAAGCCCGGGACCGAGTTCCGCCTGTTGTTACCGGCCGATCGTTCAGCCAGCAGCTAGCGCAGCGAAGTCCAGCTCAAAGGCCGAGGCCGGGTGGCCCAAACCATAGTGCTCCAGCCACTGCGGATGGATTTCTCCCAGCAGTCCTAGCGGTAAGGCCTGGTCGCCTTTGTGACCCCAGACTTCGGCCCCGCGACCGGGCAGAAAAGCCGGGTCCTGACTGGGTCGAGTCTCCAGCCGATAACCGAACTCGCGCAGCAAGGCTTCACAACTGGCCCGCATCTGCGCGAAGTCCACCCGGGGACCGATGGCGGCGGCGCCCAGGCGGCGATGCTCGCTGGCTCCCGTTTCGCTATCGTCGAGCAAGCTGATGTTGCCCACCTCAAAAATGCGCTGAGGCAGTTCGTGGTCGGTGTTGACGCTGAGCGTGTCGAGCAATCCGGGCAGCAAGCTGACCCGCACCATGGTCTGGTCCTGGCTGATGGGCAGCTGGATGACCACGTGCTTGTCTTCGCGCGGTCGTCCCAGGAGGTCGTACTGGGAGGCCTCGTTCGAAAGGATCAAGGTGAGCACTTCCAGGAAACCCAGGCCGGCCAGACTGGCGCGCGCTGCCTGCGAGGCGATCTCCAGGGGCAGCTCGGAGCCGACCGTCAGGGTGGGCACCAGCGTGGGCACGATGTTGTGGTAGCCATAAGCGATGGCCACGTCCTCGATCAGGTCCACTTCGTGCAAAATGTCGTTGCGGTAGGCCGGCACCTTCACGTCCAGGCTGCCATCAGGGCGATCGCTTACTTCGTGACCCATGCGGCGCAGGCATTCGACCACTCCGGCGTGGTCCAGAGGCACGCCGATGCGGCTGGCGGCCGTTTTTGGATTGAGAACGGCCTGTTGCGGAGTCAGGTCGGGCGTCTGCCGGCTGTTCTGGCCGGTGGTAATGATGACTGTCTCGAGGCGGGCTCCCGGGTCCAGCTCCAGCATCGAGGTGACGATGGTGTTGAGCGTCTTGTGGACGATGCGCTCTTCCAGGCCGGTGACGTCGATGAAGAAATTGGTCGAATTCTTGGAAACCTTGGTCGACTCCGAGTTGATGATGGGGATCAACGCCATCACTTGCTTGCTCTCGTCGAGCAGGATCGGGTAGCGCGGGTGATCCTTGATCAGACGAGCGTAAGCGGTTCCTTTGGTGTGCTCCTTGAGCACCCGGGCGGGCGTCCACTTTTCCTCGGCCGCATAGCCCAGGGGCGCGAACTCGAGCTCGTCGGGCGCCACGCTGGTGTAGCGGAACTGAGTGCCCTGAAGGGTATCGAGGTCATAGACACCGATGGAGGCGCGCTTGCGGTCGCGACCCAGAGCCCAGTGCAGATTCTCCTGAAGCTTCATGATCACGCGAATTTTGTCATCGTCGAGCTTGAGGTTGCGCACCACCGCACAGGCGATGTAAGGCCGTTGCTCCAGCCCCTCTTCGACGGTGACCACGTAGTCCGAACTCTGGAAGGGGTAGCTGGGCGTTTCCAGAGTCTCTTTGAAGTAGTTGCGCAGCGTACGCGCCAGACCACCGGGGTCGAACATGTCGGGACGCACGGCCAGGAGCTCCATACGAACCACATCTTTTTCACCCGCCGCGCTCAGCTGGTCGGGAGCACTCTTGAAGTCCGTGCCGCAACGATCGCAGACCACCGGAGGATTTTCCGTCTCGGTGATTTCCATCAGGTTGCCGCAGCGCCCACAGGCGAAGCGGCGCATCGTGGCATAGCCTTCCACATCGCAGCCCAGGTGCTGCAGATGCTCCACCAGTTCTTGCCGGGAGGGCTGGGTTTTTACGCGCTCCAAGAGCAAATCGACGGGGATGCCAATTACCGGCATAGCGGGGTCTCCTTCAACCAGTTGAGGCGAGCACGATAGAGTTCACCGATGCTGCCGAGTTCGTAACGGAACATGGCCAGGCGTTCCAGGCCCAGGCCCCAGGCCAGGACCGGCACCTTGCAACCGAAAGGCTCGGTGACTTCGGGCCGGAAGACGCCGGCGCCGCCCATTTCCACCCAATCTTCCTTGCGCTCCGACCAGACGAAAATCTCCACGCTCGGCTCGGTGTATGGGAAGAAAGCCGGACGGAATTGGAACTTCTGGAAGCCCATCTTGCGATAAAAAGCCTCCAGGGTGCCCAGCAGGCTGGCGAAGCTGGCCTTTTCGTCGATGATGATGCCATCCACCTGATGGAAGACGGGCAAATGCTTATAGTCCACCGTTTCGCGGCGAAACACCGGCCCCACGCAGAACACTTTGCGCGGCGGATTGGGGTTCTCGGCCAGGGCGCGAATGGAACTGGCGGTGGTGTGGGTGCGCAGCACCGGCTGCTTGATCAGCTTGTCGTTCCAGTCGTAGCGCCAGCCCAGCGAGCCGGTCTGGCCACCGTCGCGGTGGGTGGCACCGACGGCATCGACCCAGTCCTGGCGGGGCAACTTGCACTCGCCCGGCTTGGAGATGTAGAAGGTGTCCTGCATGTCGCGGGCCGGGTGATCTTGGGGCTGGAAAAGCGCGTCAAAGTCCCAGAAGCTCGATTCCACATAGGGCGAGACCGTTTCTTCAAAGCCCAGTTCCAGGAAGACCTTACGCGTCTGCTGGATGATGCTGACAAAGGGGTGCTCTTTGCCCGGATAAACGGCTTCGCTGGCCAGGCTGACGTCGTAAGGGCGAAAGTCGACGTTGCGCCACTCCCCGGAGATCATCATTTCCTGGGTCAGCTGGTTGACCTGAGTGCGCGACTCCAGTCCCGCGTTGACGACGGCTTTGCCTTGCTCGCTCAGTTTCACCCAACGCAGGGTGCGCGGGCGTTCTTCGACCACTCCGGTGCGTCCCTGGAGCAGCTTCAGACCCTCCTGAGCGTCGGCCAGAGCGGAGCTTTCCTGTTCGCCGCCCTCCAGAGCCTTGACCAGGCGCTCGTCGGCGCCGGTCGAGCCGATGGCGGCTTTGCCACCGGCGGTAAGAATCAAGTTCTTGGCCTGTTGATCGGCCCAGCCCTTGGACTTGAGGAAGCGCAGACTCTGTCCAACATCTTGAGCGGTGATGCCGGCCTTGTCGGCCACCGCGCCCAGGTCGCCCTGGCCACCCAGCTGCTCGAGAGCCTCGATGATTTTCCGCTCCGGGAAGCCAGCGTCCACGAAGGGCTGAGCCTTTTTGCCGAGACGCAGAGAAATGCGCTCTTCCTCGCGGACTTCGATCCATTCGCCGCGACTCAGACAGGCGGCGCTGACCTGACTCTGATCTTTCCCCAACTGGGAAGCCAGGTCTCCCACGGTTATTTCACCGGTTTGCTGCTGTAGGTGGGTCAGCAGGGCGTATTCTAGTTCGTTGACGTGCATAGCGGCCTCCCCTTTTCTGTTCAGGCCGCCGCGTCCTTCCCGACCCAGGTTCGGTGGGCCGCTTCGGCCACACCCGCGAACACGATGTAGAGCAGCGCGGTGGCATAGGCATGCTGCTGGGCATAAAGGGCCGCCGAAGCCAGGTCGACCACCAGCCAGACACGCCACACCTGACGGACTTTCTGAGCCGTCAGCCCTTGCGCGATGAGGGCGGCGGCCGTCAGCCAGGCGTCGGCCGGCGTCAGCCAGTGCATCAACGCCAAGGCCAGGGCGGGAATCAGCAGCAGATAGCGCAGGGCCCGCGGTTGACTGCGAAAAATCGGGTCGGCCTGCCAACCCCAGGCCTGGCTGAGGGCATAGACCAGGTTGAGGAAAGCTTGCCCGGGCAAATGAAGACGCCAGAAGAAGCCGATGTAGCCCAGCGAGCCCAGGGTTGCCACCAGCCAGCCCCAGCGCCGCCCCTGCGAGAGCGCCGCCAGACCCAGCAGGGAAATAAGCGCCAGCGCAACTTCCATGGTGTTAGAGTTGCCCCGCCGGGTTAAAGTGCCTGCATGGAGATTGTGCGACTGCGCGGGGCCGAAATCGAGCCCTATTGGGAAGAACTGGCCGCCCTGCGCATCCGGGTCTTTCGCGATTACCCTTACCTCTACGAAGGCACTTTCGACTACGAACACGAGTATCTGCGCACTTACTGGCGCTCGAGCGGGAGCAAGGTGGTGCTGCTACGAGACGCCGGCTCGGCCGTGGGAGCCAGCACCTGCCTGCCGCTGGCCGATGAAGGGCCGGAGTTCCGCGCTCCGTTCCAGCGACCTGAAAACTACTTTTACCTGGGTGAATCGGTGCTGCTACCGGAATACCGCGGCCAGCGCTGGGGCCATTTCTTCTTCGACGAACGCGAAGAGCACGCCCGCCAACTCGGATATGGCCACAGCTGCTTTTGCGCCGTGAAACGCGAGCCCCGCCCCGAGCACCGCTCCCTCGAGCCCTTCTGGCGCGCCCGCGGCTACGTTCATCATCCCGAACTCCGCTGTTCCTTCGCCTGGAAAGACGTGGGGGCGGAGGCCGAGACCGAAAAACAGCTGTCCTTCTGGCTCAAAAATCTACAATTTCCCGAGTAGTCGGCAACTTTCGGTAGGCAACTCCATCGCGGGCTTGCTCGAGAATGACCGAAATTGCGTGTCCACGGAAGAGCCGACGAGGCTTCACTCCCTGCCGGTGCGCCCGCGCCAGCACCATTTTCACCACCGACTGATTGTAGACTGCCAGTAAGAACTTTTTCGCGTCCGGGGTCCACAAGTCGCCGTAGAGCCTCCAGTAGGCTGCCTCCTGCCCTTTCTCGACCTTTAACAGGCCGTCGGCTATTTTTCGGTCCCATGTCAGCGCTCGGAAGACGTGCTCCAGACTTTCCTCGGGGTTCCCCCGAGCGCAGAGGGCCGAAGCAATCTGGTAGTGTCGCAGGCTGTCGCGGTAAGGCAGCCGGGAGTATTCCTGAACCGCTTCGTCCCAACGTCCCAGCCGTTGCAGGAGCACACCGTGATCGACCCAGGCTTGCTGGCCAGGGAAAGATCGGGCCAGCTCCGCCTGAGCGGCGCAGGCTTCCTCGAGCAGCCCGGCGTTTTGCAAACGCTCGACGGTCTCTCGTAACGTCTGGAGGTGGCCGGCAGCACTCGGGTCATCGGGATGCCAACAGCCACGCCGCGAGGCGGGCGTTGCCTCGCGAGATTTTTGAGTCCGCCTGGCTGCGGGGGACTGCAACAGCACTCGCGCCCGCTCCAGCAAACGTTCCCCTTCAAACTCCAGCTGGGGATAGCTTGCCGCCAGCTGCTGGCGCCATTTCTTGTCCCGCAATTGGCGCACCGCTTCACGCGGGTTGGCAAAATCACCCAGACGCCGCTGGCGCACCTTCCCCGTTCCGTCCCGGTAGCTGTGGAGCAATAGAATCTTTTTTCCCATCCTGCGCAAAAACACCGTTCCACTCCCTCGGGTAGTTATGCAGTGTGATTCATTTCACACTACATAACTCCTCCAGTCTCGGGGGAAGGCGAGGGAAACCAAGTGGATGGGCGGAGCTGCGCAGGGGCGGGGCGCGGGGGGGACCGAAGGCCGGGGGAGTGCGCAAGTGGGTGCTGGTTCTGCTGGGAAGTGTGGCGGTTTGGGGAGAGCCGCGCTGGTTGCCTGTGGGGCCGGAACAGCAGCGGGACGGGCGATTCTTCTTCGAGTGGGGCAGTTTGCGCCAATTGCCCGGCGCCGTTTGGGAGAAGGAAGCCGAGACGCCGCCGGACCGCTGGCATTACGTCACGGTTCGAGGCAAACGAGTCTGGCATATGTTCTTGCTACCTCCCGGCGTGGCCGACCCGCCTTCCACCCGCGAGTGGTTCGGCCAACTCGTCCCCGAGAGCAAGAATTATCAGCTCATCTATAGCCAGGTTCCTCACGGCGGCAGTTACTGGCTGCCTTTCACCGCCCCCGACTGGCAGGGAACGCTGGTGGTTGCTCACACCATTCCGGCCACTCTGGCCTGGTTGGACATGGGACCGGGCCCCACCCCGCCCGACTTCAAGGAATGGCTGAAGACCTACCAGCGCAGTGACCAGTTGCTACGGTTCGTGCCGAATCAAAAGCCGGCGCCACGGCCGACCCTCTCCCCCACCCCGAAAGCAAGTGCGAAACCACCGGGCGGCCAGCAAAAGTTGCAGAAGCTGGTCTCGACCTTGACCTTCTGGCCGCTGTTCTTGCTGATTCCCATGGCCCTGCGCGCCCGCAAAGAACGCAACCGCGCCAGCTATAGGCGCCAGCTGGCGGTGCTGCTGGCCTTCCCGCCGGCTCTGGGCCTGTTGCTGCTCATCCTGGGAGACCAGTTGACCCGCCAGTGGTTTCCCGACCCGGCCCAACGCGGGCCCGCCTTCAACTACCTGGCCTATCGCGCCGTCGGGTTCGCTCTGCTGGGACCGATTGCCATGCTGCTGGTGAGGCGCTTTCGCCCCCGGCGTCGCCGCCTCAAGCATCAAGAACGCAGGTGAGCGATGGTCTTTCCCCAACCGGAATCGCGAGCAAAGGCGGTATCGGCGTAGCCGATTTTCTCCGTGTCCAACTTGGTCTCGATCTGTAACCCATGAGCCCGAGCGTAGTCGGAGCGGTGGGCTTCGGCCACCACGGTTTCGGACAGGGCTTGCTTCACGGCCCGAGCAGCCGGCAACGCGACCGGGCAGACGCCGGCGAAATTTTCGGCCAGGTCCCCGACGTCGTGGTACTCTCCAAAAGTCTGGGTGCGCTCGACCGCGGCGCGCAATTCGCAGGGCGCCGCCTCGGCAATGCTGGCTCCCAACTGCCCGACCGCTCGCGTCACGCCTTCCACCTTGGACAAATCGTAGGCGGCGATGGTGCGAAATTCCTCGGGAAACTTGGAGCCCGACTCGACCAGAAATTCGGCCAGCTGACGCGGGTCTTTGCCTTCGATGGCGGGGAGAACCTTGGTGTAGTCATGGCCGTAGTAGCCGACTTCTTCCTGCGAGCCGACCATATAGCCGGCTTCGTGACGCAGCTCGTGAGCCGCTTCCAGGCTGCCCATATAACAGCAGTCGAAGCTGAGGACGTCCAGCTTGCGCCCCGTCTTTTCGCGGGCCTCTGCCAGCGCACCCTGGATCTGGGGCAGGCTCATCCAGCCCTGGCTATGGTCATCCTCCAGGGCGCCTTTCCAGGCGTCGCCGTGATCGGAGAGGACCAGCCAGTAGTTTTCGGCCGGGTAGTTCTTGATGCCCCACTCCACGAAATCGCTCAGGTTTTTGGGGTCGGACATGTTCAAATCGGACCACTGGGCCTTGATCTCGCCGCTCTTAAGATCCAGGCGCTGACCCGTGCCGCCGACCGGATGATGATCGGCGGTGGCCAGCAATTGCACAGAATCGCCCACCCGAGCCGCCTGCGCTTCCTTCAGGTCGTTGACCTGGTAGGCGTAGAGGTTGTTGTCGGAGGCGTTGTACATCATCACGGTCCACTTTTTGGGCGGCTGAGGGCACACGTTCACCCCCTGATTGTAGCCCCCCGAGGGCGACCGGCGGTGAAACCCATGTTAATGCTGCGTCAAAGGACCGGACCGGGTGGGCTGGGAAGTGAAAACGATGCGAACGCTCGTCTGCCTCACGCTGGCCGCCGTCCTCAGCGGTCCCGTCTGGTGTGCTCCCGCCACTCCGCTGGAGGAAGCCGTCAAAGCCTACAACCGGCTGCGCGACATTGAGGATGACACGCAGCCGAACGAGCTGAGCGAGTCGGATTTCTCCGGAATGAAGGCGGAGTACGCGGGGATCCAGGCCAATCTGGACCGCCTCTGCCAGGGCAAAGACGAAACCGCGCGAGCGGCTCGCTATTATCGGGCCAATTTCCTCTACGAGATCGGCTACGTCGGGCGCCTGCTCAAGCATCCTAAGGAGTCCTACGACGCCTGGTCGCAAGCCGCGGCTGACATGGTCTTCCTGTCCGACAGCAAGAACTTTCCTGTCGTTTACCCCTTCGAGGGCAAAAAGCGCGAGATTCGTGCCGAAGACTTCGCGCCCACACTGCTCGAGTTTTACACCGGTATGGGCACCCTCTGCGGCGAATTGAAACGCTTCGAGGAGTCGATCACCTGGCTGACTCGGGCGCTGGATCACCCCGGCAGCAATACCTGGGTTCGCTATCTGGCCGCCAGCGGCATCCTCAACGCCAAACGCGAGCTGCGCGAAATGGACGAAAGCCTGGCGCAACGCAGCCTGGACCAGATCCTGCTGGCCACCAAACTGCGCCCCGACGAATTGCAGCTGATCCTTTCGGCCAAACACCCCACCGCGCAACTCGGCTATTCCACCCTGAAGTGGGTTCTGCAGCTCCACCCGGAGTGGGACAAAGGCCGCAATTACTATGCTCAGGCTGCTACCGCGCTGGCCCGACTGGGCTATAGCTCGTCCGCCGAAGAAGCCCAACGCCTGGCGCAGGGCAAAAAGTAACTACCGGGCCGGTACGTCCAGCACCCGCAGGGAGTGCCCGCTGGCCTGCAAAAATCGCCGAATCCCATCCGAGCTGATGGCCAGAGTGGCGGTGTTGATCAGGGGATGACAGCGCAGGCTGGCCGCCGCCGCAATCGGCTCGTCGAAGACCACCTCAACCCGGCCCTGCGGATCGGAAGCCAGACCCAGAATGGTTACCGAGCCCGGCTCCACTCCCAACAGCTCCAGCATGCGCTCGGGCGTACCCAGCGACAGTTTATCCGCTCCCAGCATAGGGGTCAGCTTTTTCAGGTCGACCGACTTCTCATAGCCCACCACCACCAGAAAATGACGCAGACCCTTGCGATCCCGCAGAAAGAGGTTCTTGGTGCGGGCGGCCTCCATCGGCGGGACCAGTTGTTCGGCCTGTTCGCAAGTAAAGACGGCGGGATGGTCATGACGAACGTAGTCAATCGAGTGCTGCGACAGGAAAGAGTAAATATCCACAACGGAGGATTCCCCACCGATGCTAAGAACTAACCACTTGTGGACCTGAAGGGCTTTATTTCCTCGTATATTTTCCCGGGTAGCAACTTCCGCATGACCGGTGCCGCAGGCTCGCCCAATGACCCCAGTGTTCTCGTATTTTCCGACATCGACGACACCTTCGTTCCCTGGAAAAGCTACAACCAGGTGGCCGACGTCGACAAACTGGGACGCACCAAAGAGACGCTCAACAAGTACGACGGTAAAACCATCAACGGCCTGTGCAGCGCCCGCGGTCTCAGCCAGATTCAGCAACTGGCGCCCTTCTTCAAGGGCGTACCCATGCAGTTCATCGGCACCAACGGCGGGCAACAGGTCTACATCAACAGCAAAAATCAACCGACCGAGGAGTGGCTCACCGGGCTCAAGGTCCACGAGAGCGACCGCGATTGGGATCAAGAGGTTTCGCGTCGCTCCGGCGGCTTTAACACTCAAATGGTGATGCGAGCGACTCATGGAGTGCTCAATGATTTCGGCTTCGAACGCTGCGCCGTGCCCTTGCCGCCTCCGCACCATGAGCGCGATGCTTTCGTGGCGCCCATTCCCGGCGGCAAACGCGGCGAAGTGGCGGTGGTGGCGCTCACCAAAGACCAGACCACGGTGATGTTCCGGGCCGACTTCAAAGACGTCAACAAGCCCCTGACCCCGGCCCACCGCGATTTCGCCCGCAAACTCGCTCGCAAACTCGAAGAACGCCTCACCAAGCAGGGCGTCGGTTTGACCGCCAAGCAATTCGTCGATCGCAGTTGCCATCAGATTTACCTCATCGAGCCCAACAACATTTCCAAAGAGAGCCTGGTCAGCTACCTGGTGCGCCGCTACCCCAGCGTGCAGGCGGTCATCACCGCCGGCGACAACACCAACGACACCATGCTGCTGCCCGACTCCTTCCTGGGAGTCCCCAACCACCGCATCGTCTCGGGAGATCGCCCGGAGGTGGCCAAGATAATGGAGGGGCACGACAACGTGGAACGTGTGCCCTTCGGCGAGCTGAGCCCGGGACTCGACAATCACATGTCCCAGCTGCTGGCTGAGGACAAGCCCGCCAGCGATTGACCGACTGGCACTTCGCGCCCGGCCAGAACTTTGAATGCAGCCAGTGCGCCCGTTGTTGCCGAGGTTGGCGTATCCCAGTGGACGAGCAAACCGCCCAGAACCTGAAATCCACCCCATTTCAGAAGCGCCTCGAGGAGAAAAACGGCAGGTTCTTCGCGCGCAAAGACTCTCAGGATAGCTGCACTTTTCTCAGCGCCGAGCAGCGCTGCCAGCTCCATTCCGAACTGGGCGCCCAGGCCAAACCCCAGGGCTGCCGGCAGTTTCCCTTTCGACTGACGCGCACCCCGGACGGCATCTTCGTGGGCACATCTTTTACTTGCCCTTCGATCCAGCAGAACCAGGGAGAGCCGCTTGGGCAGTTCCGGGATGAACTTGAGCCAATGGCGACGACTTTACCCCTGTGGGGCGCCGAGGGTCTGACCGTATGGCGGGAAACCCGACTGGCCTGGTCTGACTACCGAATGCTGGAAGACTTCCTCCTGCAGCGGGAGGTGGTGGAAGCGGGCCTGGGCCAGGGGCTGTGGGCGTTGGCTCAATGGAGCCTGAATCCGGAGCTTCCCCTGCGGGGTTACCTGGAGCGCGGCGCAGCTGCCCTGGAGCCGCCTGATGAACCCCTGATGCTGATGGAGCATCACTGGTTTTCCAAACTCTTGGAACACTGCCAGGAAAAGCCTGCGTTACGCAGGGAGGCGCCAGCAGCCCCTCTGGACCGATACCTGCGAGCTTTACTTCACGGCAAGATGCTGGTCAATCGCCGACCCCTGCTGGGAAACCTGGCCTTGCTCTACCTGGTGCCGCGACTCTACCGTCACTGGTTTGCCATCTCCGGCAGCCTGGACCACACGCTGGACCAGTGTGAACGCAAAATCGCCACCCACCCCAACAACCTGGATGACCTGGTTGCTCAAATGGCTGACGATTTTCGCGATCAGTTGGATGCAGTCGTATTTTAGGCGCGGTTCGAGGCGGCCAGACCGATCAGGAAAGCGGCGCCGATCACGCCGATACCGGCCATCAGGCCGAGGGTGGTGTTGTCCATGCTACCGGAGTCCGGCTGACGGTCCACGATGGTGGTGTTTTTCTCGACCGTGGTCGAAGAAGTCTCGACCGGAGCCGGGGCGGCCGGAGCGGCCGGGGCGTCGACCTTGACGTTGATGTTGGGAGCCGGGGCCGAGCTGTCAGTGGTCGAAGAGTTATCCTGGGCCATGGCCGGGCCCGCAAAGGTCATAGCGGCCAGGGCCGCACTCAAAAGTAAGCGTTTCATAGTGTAATCCTCCGATGTTGTGTGACTACAGGTTAAGCGCTCGGGGCCGGACCATCCAGGTGTGAGGCTACCCCAGGCCAGGGGACACCTCGAGCTTCGCGCAGGTATTTAAGTCATAAGTGAGTGAGTAAATTTGCCAATGGACCGGGGTTCTGCCGTGCCCACTGGCTCAGCGAGGGGCCGGCGCCCAACTCCGTGGAACGTTGGGCCGTTTCTTGAGCGCGCGCCAGCGCTTGGCGCAGCGATTCCTTTTCTTGTTCGCAGGCATCGGACTGCTCGACCCCGGCGCGCAGGGCCAATAGCACCTGGTCCAGGGTGATGGTTTGATGCAGCAGGACGTTGGGGTCGCGCCCTAATTTTGCGGTTTCCGAATGCGGCTCGCTCTTTTTCCAGAAGGGCGAAGATGGGGCAGCCTGCAGAGCCCGCTTGCCGGCGGCGGTGACGCGCACCAGAAAATGGCTTTTGTCGGGACTGGATTTACCCAAAGAGGGGAACTCTACCAGCTCCATTTTGGCCAGTTCCTGGACGAATTCGATGACTTCGGACTGGCCGAACCGGCTGAGCGCCTGCTCACCCGGCACCTTGGTCAGCAGAGCTGGGCCCGGACACATTCCTACCGAGGAATGGTCCTGAATTTGAGTTACGAGGTGGAGCAACGAATGGAGAACTTCACCACGTTGGATGGGCATTCTTCTCCCCCTTAGGCCGGATCAGGACAAATTCGCTAGCCGGGGGCGGTCTCCCTGGCGCTCAGCCAGGTGTAGCGCCCGTGACGCCAGTCCTCGACTCCGTCGCCATAGTGACCGCTACTCCAGCGTCCCGACTGCCCCGGGAAATGGCAGGTGCGGCAATTTTCCGGCAGTCCGAGCTCGGCGATCATGCGAAAGCTTCCGATCAGACAGATCGCGCCCGGCAGTTCCCGATCGCACAGAAATCCCGCCTGATTGGGCGTATCCGCATCCCCGTCCATGGGCAGCCAGCGCCCAAAGGGTAGACGCAGGCCGTGCACTCGACCCCAGTTCCAGCTGCCCGGGTGACCGAGTTTCCGGGAGAGGCGCTCGTGAGCTTGCAGCAAGGCCTCGCGCACCAGTGGGAGCTGGTCGGGATTTTCTTCCACCCAATGCAGCACCCACGGCTGCAAGCGGGACAAGTGGCCGCCCCGTTTGAGCAGGGGATGATGAGTATCGGGACCGAGAAAGAGTCCCCGCCACTGATCGGGCAGCGCCAGCTGGGTCAGGCACAACAGCCCGCAGCCGGCCAGCAACGCGGCCCGACTGTCGGACCGCATATTGCCGTCCCAGCGGCGCAGATCGGCCAGCATCCAGGGATGTGGGAAGTTGGTGAGTTTCAGGCACAAATCCGCAAAACGGCGGGCCGGAGAACTGTAGATATCCATCTGAATTCTGGCGAAACTGCGCCAGTCGTGCTGCTTGTGGGCGGCTAACAGATTCTCGATGCGCTGGGCGCGAATGCCGCTGTTGAAGTCCCAGGACAGATCCGGTCCCAAACCGTGGTTGGCGCACACCACGAAGCCACTGTCGGGATTGGTCAGAGCCGGCCATTCCTCAAAGTCAAGCAGACCCTGCCAGCGAAACTCTTCTTTCCAGGCGGGCACGGGCACCAGGCCGGAACCCTTGCCGCGGCGCGGGATGTGCCCGACGACCTGGTAGCCAATGTTTTCCAGATCGGCCAGCACATAGCACAGGCTGGGAGCCACCCAATGCCGCATGGCCTGGCGCGCTTCCACGATATCGCGGGCCAAGTTCAGCCCGAAAAGAGCTCGGAAAAACTGGCCGGGCTGTTGACCGGTCCAGGCCAGCGACAGCGAGTGGCCATCGCGCACCGGCACCAGCAACGGCCCGCGCTCAGTGGATTGCACCAGCACGCGTTTCTTACCAAAACCGCGCACCGCGATTTCTTCCCAGCGCTCGACCAGGTTGCCGTCAATCTTCTCCCAGAAGAGGTCTTGCACGTCGATATAGGAGTTGGTGGCGCCCCAGGCCAGGCTGCGATTCTGTCCGATGACCACCCCCGGAAACCCGGCCATGGTGGCTCCCAGCACGTGACCCTCGGGCCAGATCAACTCGGCCTGATACCAACTATCCGGTGCTTTGGGTGCCAGGTGCGGGTCGCTGCCCAGCATCGGCCGACCGCTGGCGGTCAGGCGACCGCTTACGGCCCAGGCGTTGCTGCCCGGGCCGGCCGGCGTCAAACCCGCCGGCAGACTCTGCTGAATCAGCTCCCATTCGTCGCGCAACTCCTGCAGGCGCACCCGGGTGGGCTGGCCGGAAACCTGCGGAAAGCCGGGGGGAGCCGTCATGGCTCCCCAACTTTCCAGTGCTTCCGGATGCGCGGCGGCCAGTTGACCGCGCAAAAGTTCCTGTTCCCAGTTGGCGGCCAGCCCGAAGGCCATCATTTTGACCCAGAGCAGGCAATCCAGCGGAGTCCACTCGGTAAGACTCATTCCCAGCAAGCGCATGGCCCAGGGCCGCTCGGCCCGGAAATTGACGCCCGCGCAGTAGGCCTGCAGTCCGGCCAGCTCTTCGGGCCGGTAGAGTTCCAGCTCGCGCTGGCACAAGCCGACCAGGTCCAGCTTGCGCATAAAACAATCGGCTCGAAAGGTGAACTTGGAGAAGACCTCCGACAGGCGACCGCTGGCCAGACGACGCTGGGTTTCCATCTGGAAACGCCGGTCGCGTCCGTGAGCATAGCCCAGTCCCCAGCACAGGTCGTCCCAGTGTTGAGCACGGATGCTGGGCACTCCGCGACCGTTCCAACGAATGCGGACGAGGCCATGCTGGCCGGGCAAGGATTGCTTCATGCAGGGGAATATCCACATCTGCGGGGGAGGAACCTCCCGGGTGCCTGGGAAGCTCCAGCCGTGGCTCAAGAAGACCAGACGGTTCTACAGAGCGAGGAAGAAAAGAAGCGCCAGCGCCAGCAGCAAACCCCGGTTCCGCAACTGGAAAACTACGAAATGCAGCGCCAACTGGGCGAGGGCGCCTTCGGCCAGGTCTGGGGCGCCGTTCAGAAACGCACCGGCCAGAAGGTGGCCGTCAAGTTTCTGCACGAATCCGGCAACCACAGCTGGTCCTATTTCCGCCACGAACTGGAACGGCTGCGCGATGTCTCCGAGCATCCCGGCGTGGTCACACTGATCGACGCCGATCTCGCGGCCGACCCTCCCTATTTCGTGATGCCCTGGCTGAATCACGGCTCGCTGGCCCAGCTGCCCGAACCCGCTCTGCTGCCGCAGGTCCTGCAATGGTTTGAACAGATGGCGGCGGCCCTCCAGTTCACCCACGAAAAAGGCATCCTCCACTGTGACCTCAAGCCGTCCAACGTGCTGCTGGACGGCGAGGGGCGGGTGCGCCTGGTCGACTTCGGCCAGGCGCGACTCCACGGGGAGCGCGGCGCCTTCGGAACCTTTGGTTACATGCCGCCGGAACAGGCGGAAGAAGGGGCCGGCAATTCTCCCGACACCCGTTGGGATCTTTATGCGCTGGCCGCCACCGTCTATTATCTAATCGCCGGGCGCACTCCGCGGGTCAGCGGTCAGGATCTGAGCCAACTGGCCACTGTCAGCGGAACCAGCGAACGGCTGGCCACTTATCGAGAGTTGCTGCGAAGTCAACCCCTGCGACCGCTTCCGGTCGACGGAGAACTGAACCATCTGCTGGCCGGCTGCCTGGAACTGGATCCGGCCCGCCGGCCCGGCTCCGCTTCGCAGGTTCTGCAAGATCTGGAGCGACGCCGTCGGGGCGAGCCGCTGCTGTGCCGGCGTCCCTGGTCGCTGGCCTACCGGGCAGATCGCTTCTGGCGTCGGCCCATCCATCAGGTGGCCCTGATTCTCAGTCTGCTGCTCTTAAGCGTACTGGGCGCCTCATTCTATCAGACCCGTCAGAAAAACGCCGAACTGCGACTGCAAATCTGCGATATGCAGCAAGAGCGCGGCGTGGCCATGGCCGTCTCGGACCCTCAACAGGCGGTGCTCTGGTGGCAGACCGCCTGGAAAAACCTGCCGCCCGGCAGCGAAGCGCGCGCCCGCACCCTCAAAGTGTTGATTCGCTACCATTTGTTCCATAACCGACTCTGGCAGCGCTCCCAGGAGCAGCGCCACCTGACGCTCCTGTCTCCCTCCGGGAACGAAGTGGTGGCCGCCGCAGCCGGCCAGCGGCCCGTTTTCTACAACTGCACTTCGGGAGAACCGCTGGGAGAGCTCTCGCAACCTATGGCTTCTGACCTCAATGAAGCCAATTTCGCCTTCTCCCCCGATTCCCGGTGGCTGGCCGTTTTTAGCCAGGGGTCGCGGTTGGTAGTTTACCAGAACAGCCGGGCCAAACAGGAATACCCGATTCCGTCCGGGGTTCTGGATGTCAGAATCGACAATCAGGGCAGAGTCGAAGCCTTGAGCGGAGCTGGAAAACACTTGCGCCTACCTGAAAACGATGAGGCGCCTCGACGCTTTCGTCAGGGTGGGCTATCCAGCCGGGGATACTGGACGCTGGATGATCACAACATCCTTTCCATACACGACCAGCAGGGCCGGCCATTGATGGTCTGGCCCAGTTCACTGGACGCCCAGCAGGCGGGCGACCGTCTGGCCTACGGCCTGGGTCCCTCGGCTGGACTGCTGAACCTGGAAACCGGCCGGAGCATCGGTCCGCGTCTGCTCCATCCCAAGCCGGTTCTTTCGATTTGCCTCAGCCCCGATGCCCGCTTGCTGGCCACTACCTGCGAAGACCACACCATGCGTCTTTGGCAGCTGCCCGAAGGCATACTTAAGGTTTCTCGTCCCTACACCACCGACTGCACCGCCCTGCGTTTCCGTCCCGACGGCACCACCCTGGCCCAGAGCTGCGCCGACGGCAAAACCCGGCTGTGGGACTGCCGCAGCGGCAACCTTTTCGAGCTTTGGCGCGACGCCCGGCCGGCCGCCGCCATCCAGTTCAGCCCCCAAGGCGAACGAATCTTGCTTACGGCCAGCACCGGCGGACTGACCATGCGGGAAACGGTGCCGACGCCCTGTCAGCAAATCGCCGTGCCGGGAGAGCCCCACAGCCTGGCTTATCAGCCCGACGGGCGCCTGCTGGTCGGCCACAGCCACGGACTGGCCCGCTGGGACGGAACCCGTCTGGTCAACCTGCCCGTCGACTGGGATGTGCAGGCCTTGAAGCTGGATGGAAACCGGGCCTGGCTGCACGGCGCCCACGACTGGATTTTTGATGTGAGCGCGGACAAACCCATATACCGGGCCGAGGACCCGTGGCTGGGAGTCGATTTTTCCGGAGATCGGTTGCTGGCGGCTTCCCAGAGCTCGCGATTCCTGGAAGAAGTTCGGTTGCCCGGAGGACAACGGGAAACCGTGCCCGGGCTGACCATGCCGGCGGTGGACTGCGCCTATTGGGGCGGATCCGGGCGAGTAGCCGGCAGCAACCCGATGGGCGAGAGCCTGTTGCAAATATGGAGCCAAACCGGTCAAAGCCCCAACCCGCTGGTTCCGCTGCCCCACGAGCCGCTGATGTTCTTACGGGTCCACCCGGGGGGCCGGCAAGTCGTGGCGGCCGGCCAGCAGGGAGGGCTGAGTCTCTGGGACCTGGCCCAACGCCGGAAGGTCGCCGAATATCGCTTTACTCAGCGGGTGCTGGCCCTGGCCTTCAGTGCCGACGGCAGTCATCTGGCGGCCGCTTCCCAGGATGGCACCGCCCGCGTCTTTCAGAGCGGTGACCTGAGTCTACTCTTCAACGAAGTGGCCCACGCCCAACGCTCCCCCATCACCTGTCTGACTTTTAGCCCCGACGGCCACTGGCTGGCCACCGGGTGCAGCGACGGCACGGCCCGCCTCTGGAACAGCTCGAGCGGCCAGTTGGTGACCAGCTGGTTGGTGCACGATGGGCCCGTGACCGCGCTGGCCTTCGAACCTTCCGGCAAAACGCTGGCCAGCGTCGCTCAAGACGGCAAGCTGCGCTTGTGGAATCTCGACCCTTCCGACCTGCCCGCCGACCTCAATGAAGTGACTGGCCTGAAACTAAATCCGAGCACGGGGAGTATAACGCTGGGAAATGGGGGACCCTAGAAAAACATGAGTGAAATTCAAATTCTGACGGTGGTGGCCGGCCTGATTGGTTTCTCGGCCACCGTGCTCAATCTGGTCGTCTTCGTGCGCGAGAAGGACCGCGGCCACCTGAAGGTGGGCCTGACCGTGCTGGTATTGATGGCCCTGGCGGCCACCACGCTTTATCTCCCGCGCCTGCTGCCGGGCGGGGCCCAGGCCCTGGCCGTTCGCCTCCCCGAAGGACCGCGGCGCCTGGTAAAACCCTGGTTGACCCCGACCGCGGCCACCCCGGCCGCGACCGCCACACCGGTTGAAGCTCCTCCGTTGCAGGGCAGTTCGACCCTGGAACTCAAGCGCAACCTGCTGGGCGGAGTGGATTGCCTGATGGCCCACTTCCAGTTCTCTAATCTCGCCCGGGAAAGCGTGCGCGTGACCGCCTTCCGGGTGCGCTACCTGGATGCTAAAGGACGCGTGACCCACGAGTTTTATCGCGTGCTGCCCACGGCCGTGAGCGTGCCCGCTCAGGGCCAACTGCAGCAAGAAGTGGAGTTGGACCCGGAAATTCGAGACGTCTGGGTAGCCGGACTGGATCGCGAAGAGAGCGAGCGAGATCGCGTCGAGATTCGTTGGGAGGGCCAGGACGCCGCAGGACAGGTCTTCCAGATCTCAGGGCACTAGCTGGCGGAAAACCTCTTGCAGTCCGGGAGGCAGGGCCGCCGCCTTCTCCGGCTTGAGCCGCGCCTCCAGCAGCAGCAGCAGTTCTTCCTGGGCCACTCGTCCGGCCTGCACGATGTCCACCATGGCCTGAAACCCGTTGCGCGAGACAGCCTTGCCGTCGCGCGGCGGCAGACTGGCCACGTTGCCGGTCTTCTGATAATGAGCCATGCGCTCGTAGACCTTGCGGTAGGCCACGCCCATCGCCTGTAGCGCTTCTTCGGTAGGAGTTCCGGGCAGTTGCAACCAGCCGGCCTCCAGCTTCTCCAGTTGATCCCAGAGTTCGAGAGAAGCCGATTTGCTCAGACCGCGGGCGCGCAGGGAGACAAAGAAGGCCTGCAGGACCTTGTGCTTTTCCTGCTCGAGCAGGCCGAGCATGCGCTGCACCTTCTGTGCCTTGGCTTGCTCCATCAGCTTCATGGGGCCGGCCAGCAGACTGCGTAAACCCGCCAGCGGCGAAAACTGGCGAGGCGGCGGATTGAGCACGCGCTCCACCACTTCCATCAGAACGGGTAGTTTGATGGGCTTGTGAACGTAGTCGTCCACCAGGATCTCGACCGCCCGCCGGGCCGCGTCTTCATCGGCATAGCCGGTCAGCATGACGATCTTGGCTTTGGGCTGGAACTTCTTGATTTTCTGCATCACGGCCAGGCCGTCTTGAGGGCCGCCGATGCGAATGTCCGAGACAATCAGTTGGAAGGGGATGATTTTGGCCAGTTCGATGGCCGTATCGGCGCTTTCGGCGGCGCGCGGATCATAGTTATGAAAGCGCAGCACACCGCACAGGGTCTCGAGCATGTTCATATCGTCCTCGAGAACGAGGACGCGGGGGGCCTCTTTCATTGAGGGCCCTGTTTCCGCACCCGACAGTCCGGAACCTACCTGTGAGGGTCGGTCACGGGAATCTGTGTTTGCCAGCGCACTCCGCGCTGGTTGCCTTCCAAGATATGGTCGTGAGCGTTCTTTTGGTCGCTGTGGTAGCCGTTCAACAAGCGCAGCAAATCGGCCGATAAGGTGGCAGAATCAGGATCGAGCCAACCCAGCGGCCGGCTGTCCAGACCGAACTTTCCTGGCGCCAGCACCAGCAAGCCGGGCCGGGAAGTGGCACGCTGATCCAAACAATAGATGGCTTTGCCCAGCAGGGCCGGTTCCCAGGCGACGGCCGCCAACCGGCTCTGCCAGTTGCGCAACCGGGATCCATCCGGAGAGGTCAGAGCCACCACCGGCAGGCCGTCGCAGGCGGCCACGTTGACGGCCAGGCGGAGGTTGACCACGGTGGGCAACTCCCCGCTGAGCCGGCCCCGGTAGCGCTCGGAAATGCGATCCATGGTGGCCGCCATCTGCTGCGAGTTGACGAAGGCGAAGTCGGGACTGCGCCCGGAATAGACCAGCGGCGTGGCACCGTCGGGACTGAGCAGCGCGAAAGTGGTGTTTTCCACCTGACCTGACCCGCCCAGGAAAATTCCGCGCAACATCTGAGCCTCTTCGAAGCTCTCGTAGGTGGCCAGGCGAATGCAGACAAACTGGCGCGAGGCCTGCACAACCTCGGGTTGGGACAGGAAACTCCTGTCCATGGCCTGTTTACCCGGTCACCAGATGCCGGAGACGTTGTGGCAATGCGGCGCGGCCGCGATCAGCAAAATGGGCCGGCCGCTGGCGCGCGCCTGGCGCAGGCCCATATCCCAGCGGGCATACCACTGGATTTTCTCCTGAGCGAAGGCTGAGACGGTGAGAAGAATGAACCAGAGTAAGGATCTCATACTCCGAGGTTAGCTCACAATTGTGGAGACAAAATGGACTGGCGCAGGGCCTGGGCGAACTCGCGGGCGGTGGCGAAACGCAGCCGCTTTTCGCGGCGCATGCCGCGCTGAATGGCCAACCACAGGTCCACGGCCACATCTAATGGCTCGGGCTCATGATTGGCCAGGGCCATAATCAATTCTCCCAGATTCTTGGCCGGGAAGGGATGTTCGCCTTGCAGGCATTCGTAGAGCATGACGCTGACGGCGAACAAGTCGCTCTGAGCGTCCACGTGTCCCAGGTCGGGATTGAAAGCCTCGGGCGCCATATAATGGGGTGTGCCGTAGAGGCTGTCGCCTTTCATGGGGTCGACCTCGGTGCGCGCCAGTCCGAAGTCCATCACCTTGGTCTGACCATCCAGGGTCACCATCACGTTGTGGGGCTTCAGATCGCGATGCACCACGCCTTCCAAGTGAATGGCTTCGAGCGCTTCCAGCAGCTGAATGAAGAGTCTCACGATGGTGGGAATGTCGGCGATGACCTTAAGGGCGTCGGAGAGCAGCTTGCCCTCGATCAGTTCCATGGCGATGAAGCGGCAAGGCTGCAGGCCGATTTCATAGATCTTGACCACGCCCGGGTGGTCTACCCGGGCTAAAGCTCGCGCTTCCGTGATAAAACGTTGCAGGGCCTGACCGGGCTTAGGCTCGTCGGTGATCAGCTTGAGGGCCACCTGCCGCAGCAAGCGCGTGTCCTGAGCTCGGAACACCTCGCCCATGCCGCCCTTGCCCAACGACCCCTCCAACCAGTAGTGAGCCACCCGCTCGCCCGTCTGGTAGGAGCCCGGCAATTCGATGGGCAGGTCTTCTTCTGGATTGAGGATGACCACTTTGGGTCGCAGGCGCAAAAGTTGACGAATCTTGGCGAAGAGCAGCTCGAACTGAACGGGCTTGGTGAAGAAATCATTGGCTCCGCCGTCGATGGCCCGAACCATGGCGTGCACGTCATCGTTGGATGAGACCATCAAGATCGGCAGCTCGATGGGAGTAAAGCGACGCCGCAGGATTTCGAGCACTTCCATGCCGGACATATCCGGCATATTCAAATCCAACAGGACCAGCTCAATGGGATGAAGCGCAACCGCTTCCAGGGTGGAATGTCCGCATTCGGCCACGACGATCTCGTGGCCCTCGCGAATCAAGCGGCGATGCATCAGTTCTCGGCTGATCAGGCTGTCATCAACGACCAACAACATCCCGTTCATCGCAGCCCTTTTTTGCATCGCAAAGACCATTCCTGTGGGAGGTAGATCAAACTACCAGGAGGAAATCGTGGAGTGTGAGCAGAGAGGCGTTCCAACTCATAGGCTACGGCGTACTGATTTTAGTTCTCTTCGTCGTTTTCATCATGGCTTTGGGCAATCTCCTGGGTCTGGCTGTTTTGGTGGGCATCGGCTGCGGTCTTGGACTATTATCCGAATCCATCTACCCTTCTCCCCTGAGCAACGGGCGGCTTTCGGCCACTGCTCTGGGACTGACCGGCGCCATCGTGGGCAACGTGGTGTTTGGTGCCTGGGGGCCCAATTTGGCCCATGTTTACTTGATTCCATCCTTGTTGGGCGCGTTCATCGTGAGCGCCCTGCTAAGGGCCAAAGTGCGTTACGACCGCCTGCGGCGCATCGAAGACTACACCGCCGCCGCCGGGGAAGAACCGCTGGCCATGTCGATGGTGGAGCATTACCGCCTGATCCGATTCGTCGGCGCGGGCGGATTTGCCAAAGTATTTCAAGGCGTCCCGGACCGCACTTTGCGTGAAAACGAATCGGTAGCCGTCAAGGTCTTTTCTGAGAATGCGCTGGACCAGGACGATTTCGTGGCCCGCGTGGGACGCGAGGTCGGCCTCTGTCAGAAACTTGACCACCCGAATATCGTGCGCATTCATAAATCCGATGAGCAGAACAAACTCCGTTATATTATTATGGAATTTGTAAACGGCGAAACTCTGCGGGCACGCATGAAGCAGGGTCGGATGGAAATTCCCGACGCCGTCAACCTGTTGATTGAATTAGCTGGCGCCCTGGCCCACGCTCACTCCAAAGGCGTGATCCACCGGGACGTAAAACCCGACAACATCATTTTGACTCCCCAGGGCTGTAAGATCATGGACTTCGGACTGGCTCGCCAAGCCGGCACCTCCGACCTGACTCAGACCGGTTCCGCCATCGGAACGCCGCACTACATGCCGCCCGAGCAGATCCTGGGCGAGAAGCAACTGGACGGCCGCTGCGATCAATACGCCCTGGGCGCCATGGGCTTCGAAATGCTGACCGGCGAGAAACTTTTCGACGGCGACGAAGCCATCCACGTGGTCATCAAGCACGTCCAGGAAGAGCCTCGCAACCCCCGCGAAATCCGCCCGCAGATCTCGGAAGCGCTGGCCAACTGCATCCTGAAAATGATCGCCAAGGACCGCGACGACCGCTACCCCGATATGGACGCCGTTCTCACCGAACTCAAAACCCTCCAACCCGAAGCCATCGCCCTGGCCCGCCCCATCGAAGCCTGACGCCGCTCCGCCTGGTCTGATCCCGGGTGAGGTCTTGCCTGCGCGCAGCCCAACCCAAAAATGAACCTGAGCGAATCCCTCTCCTTCGGAGCAAGGCTAGAAAAGCAAGGTGGCGATCGAATGCGCTGGGAGGGGCACTTTGGCGGCTTTGCCGTTGACCCAGAGGGCGGCGGATTGGGGTTTGTCGCTGCGGTTCAGCATCACCGTGACCTTGGAGCCGTCGCTGTTTTCGAAGGCGGTGGCTTCCAGATCGGCCTGAGTGCTGGTGCAGGCCAGGCGGCGAGCGCCGGGCCGCACGTATTTGGAGAAGTGGCCGATGTAGTAGTAGCTGTTCTGGTAGTGCAGGGTGCCCTTGCGCGTGTCCGCATGCACCGGTGCGAAGCAGAAGTTTTTCACGTGATTGGGACCGCCCTGTTCGTCGAGCAGCACGTTCCAGTCGGTCCAGCCGGTGGCCCAGTGATTGAAGTCGTTGATCATGGAGTGGCCGTAGTTCTCGCCCCACTTCCAGTCGGCGATGCCGTCCCAGCTGAACGGATAATTGCAGCCCTCGCTGAAGAAAATGGCTTTGTCGGGAAAGGCGTCGTGCAGGCGCGAAAGGGTTTCGAACATGTCGCCGACATACCAGTGGAAGGCGGTCCCCCAGACGTAGCGGGCCGCCTCAGGATCGCTGAGCACGGCGGCGCCGCGCTGGTAGGCCAGGCCACGGTTGTGGTCCCAGACCATTAACTTGAGGTCTTTCATTCCCGCCGAGTGCAGAGCCGGGCCCAGGAAGTCGCGCACAAAGTCCCGCTCCTCCTCGCCGGTAAAGACACAGGACTCCCAGGTCTGAGGAGCCATAGGTTCGTTCTGCACGGTCAGGCCCCAGATGGGAACCCCCTCTTCCTCATAGGCCTTGATAAAGCGCACGTAGTATTGGGCCCAGGCCGAGCGGAACTCGGGCAGCAACTTGCCTCCGTGCAACATGTCCTTGTTGCTTTTCATCCAGGCCGGCGGGCTCCACGGCGACACGAACATGGTCAATTTGGGATTGCGTTCCAGCACGCGCTTGATGAAGGGTAGCCGATATTTACGGTCGTGCTCGATGGAAAAGCTCCTGAGCTCCTTGTCTCCGTCGTTCACATAGGTGTAGCTGCCACTGGAGAAGTCGCAACTGTGGATGTGGGTGCGGCCCAGCGAATAACCGATGCCTTTTTCCGGGTCGTAGTGGGCGGTCAGAAATTCCTCTTGCTTGTCGGCGGGCAGCTTGGCGAACGTTTCCGCGGCGGCATCGGTCAGGGCGCCGCCGATGCCGACAATCGTTTGAAAGCGCTGGGTCGGATCGACCATGACCGTGTAACTGGCCTCTTCTGGTTGCTCCAGGGCTTTGAAGATCACGGGCGCCTGCTCGCTTAGACGGCTCTGCGTGTCTTTAGCGGTAAGCACAAAGCGGGCCTTGTCCTGGGCCAATGCGGGCATGGTCAGGGCCAGGGCGACGATAAACAAAGTTCGAATTTGCATCGCGGGGCGTTCGCTGTAACTCCAGGAGGGACCCTGTTTTTGGGGAAACATCGGAGGCTATGATCAACCTTATCGGACTGCTCCTTATCGCCCTCTTCGCCTTCAGCGGCTACAAGAGAGGGCTGGTGAGGATGCTCGCTTCTCTCATGGCTCTGGCCGTGGCCGGGCTGATCTGCCAGCCCTTCAGCGGATTGGGGGCCATCTTTCTCCCCTCCAGCGTGCCCAAGGTCTTTGCGCCCCTGGGCGGCGCTCTGGTGGCCGGCATTTTCTTATTCCTGGTGCTCGACTTTCTCATCGGCATTCCCTTGAAAAAACAGGCCAAGGCCCGCGAAGAAGCGGGAGAGCCCAGGGTCTTGCCCTGGGAGGCTTACTCCGGACTGGTCTTCGGCATGGTCTGGGGGCTTGGCATCAGCGTGCTGGTCTTTTCGGGCATCGCCGCCATCGGTCGGGCTCAGCGGGCGGTGCGCCGCTCCGAAGCCATGGTCAGCTATCGCGAGAAGCATCCCGGTCCGTGGGGCACGATCATGGAGAAGGACCTCAGGCAGGTTCTTCAGGTCGGCCCGCCGCCCGAACAAGGTGAGGCCTGGGCGGAAATGGTGGAGGACTCGGTCTTCGCCCCGGTCGTCGACCGAGTCAACCCGCTCGACGAAAAGATGGAAAAAACCCTGACCGACCTGTCGGTGGTCTGCAACGACCCCCAGCTGTTTGTGCTTTTCCAGGCTCACCCCAAGGTTCAACAGTTTATGGCCAACCCGGTCATGATCAGTCTCGCCCAGGATCCACAGATCGCCGAATCCATTCGGGCCGGCAACTACAAAGAAGTCATGGATCACCCCAAGATTTCGCAGGTGGCTCAGGACCCGGTGCTGCGCCAGCAACTCAAAGAGCTGAAAATCGACCAGTTGCTGGCCGAAATCCGCGAGCAAAGCTACAAGCTGCCCCGCAATGCTACGCGACGCCGTCTCCGCTGACGCCGAAGCCATCGCGCGCATTCAGCGTCAGTCGGTGGAAGCCATGGACTCCACCATGGCCGCGCCGGCCAGCGCCGAAGAGATCCTGAAGCAACTCCAAGCCATGGATCCCCGCGAAGTGTGGTTGGTGGTGGAAGAGCCCGACTCCGGGGTGGTGGGTTGGGGCGTGGTCAAGAAATACTCGCCCCGACCCGGCTACGACCTGTGCTGCGAGACCTCGATTTTCCTGGACCGCTCGCTGCGCGGCCGCGGCCTGGGAAAACCCCTGCAGCAGGAACTGCTGGATCGCGCCGAGGCGCTGGGTTATCACCACGTGGTGGCCAAAATTTGGGCCGAAAACGCCGGTTCGATCCGCTTTCACCAACGCTTCGGCTACGAGATGGTGGGCGTGCAGCGAGAAATCGGTTGGGTGGGTGGCCAGCGGCGCGACGTGGCCATCATGCAGAGGATTTTTCAGGGCTGATCTAAGAGCCCGGATTCGGCGCGGTAATTTCCGTATTTCGAGTTCATATCAGGTGGGCTGGGCCCCCATCCCAGCAGACCAGCCACCGGGTCTCTCCAAAAAAGGCTGAGTGGATGGGTCAAAATAGGGCGAACGGTGGCTCCCTCGATCAGGCAAAATCCGGGACAGACTTCACCGGGTAGAGTATGCGGCCCGATACTCAGAGGCTGATAGCAGAGGAAGCGAGGCTCCAGGCTATCTCGGTCGCGATAAATCCTGAGGTAGGGCGGAAACTCGTCACAGTTGCCGGACCAGCTTACCAGCTTTCGGGGCCCCCGAGTTATAGTCAAAGTGGCGAAGCCGCCCCCGCTACCGGAACCTCCTTTGAGGCTCCAGGCCAGACCGGAAGGGCAGGTATTGGCGGAATTAGTCTCGATGAGGTCCCACTGCCCGGGAAGCCTGGCTAATGCCCATTCTTCCGGCACGGTCGGCAGCAGGCAGGTGAAACAGGCCAGCAGCAGGGCCGTCCCGACTCGACGCCAGGAGATCTTACGCCTGGGCCTGGCCCCAATTACAGATTCGAGATCCGCCACCCCAACAGTATAGCGCGAGAACGCGTCTAAGGAAAAACCCGGGTCGGAACCGGCTCGGGACTGAGCAGCACCGTACCCGGATAGTAGTGGGTAAGTAACTGCCGGTAGCCCTGGCCGGATTTGGCGCGGCCGGCGGCGCCTTCCTGACACATGCCCACGCCGTGGCCCCACCCGCCCCCTTTCAGACGAAGGCTGCGAGCCTCTCCAACTCCCTGGACATCCAGGTAGAACAAGCTGCTCTGCAGGCCGCCGGCGCCAATTTTGCCGCCGCTGGTCAACCAGCGCACGCTGTCGCCGCCCAGGGTCAGGTCGACCGGGTCGGCGCTCAGCTTGAGTTCGGCCACCCGGCCGGAGCGGTCGCGTCGGGACACTTCCACGTTCTTCAGGGTGGTTAAGGTGGCGTTGGGGATCAGCACCGGCACCGATTCTTTGAGCTTGCTCTCGAACTGGGACCAGGCCATCGTTTCCTCCCAGCGAAAACGACCGGCCGCCGAGCAGAAAGCCGGGTAACGGCCGTCCAACCAGCTGCGGAAAGCGGTTTCCTGAGTGAGGTCGGCCTGGGGAGAAGCCGGCAGTTGGTCAAAGGTGCCGGCCAGATAGGATTTGTCGGTCATGCCCGGCCAAGTGTCTTTGGCGTCCACTCCGTGCCCGCCGCAACAGGCGTGAAAAGAGCAGTCGGCGGGCTTGCCGTGAAACTGTAATTGCTCGCCCCGGGTGGCCACCACGGCGGCGTTGGTGTAGGGATGCTCTGCGGCCAGACCGCGGTAGACCTGACAGTGCACTTCGCTACACACGTCAAAGCCATCGGCGCTGTGCCGCCCCAGGTGGCTGAGCGCGTAGGTTCTGGCCACCACCGCCATGGCCTTGAGCGCTTCGCCGGGAAAGGTAAAGGGAACCTCACTGGGGATCACTCCGGCCAGGTAACTGTCACTGGGCAATTGATTGACGGCCGTAATGCCGGTGGGGCCGGCCTTGAGGGTGAGGGTGCCGCGGTAAGCCGACCAGCGCACCGTGTCGTTGGCGTTTTCCTGCCAGCAGTTCAGATAGGGAGAGGCCGACAGAGTCAGCTCCGCACCGAGCTTGATCTCTTTACCGGGGAGAAGCTGGTAAAGCTCCCCCTCTTTCACCACCAGGTGCAGGCGCTTGCCGAGCGGCTTGTTTTTTTCGCTGAGAATGTTGCGGGTGGCGCTGAAATCCAGGGCGCCGTCGGCACCCACCAGCGTGCCCAGACCGACCTTGACGGTCGCCTCTCCCGGCTGGGCAGGCAGGGGGGTGAAGGAAAGTTGCGGGTCAACCAGGGGCGGACTGGTTTTAGGCAGACTGAGGCGCAACTTGGGGTCGAGACGATTGAGCAGGCCGGCCAACAGTCCCAGTACCTGCTTGCTGTGACTGTTCTCGGGCACCAGCAAATCTTCGCCCAAATAAATGGCTCCGCCCTTTTGCACCACGCTGGCCGCGTCGGCGGGCTTATCCCACTGGGCCAACACGTAACTTTCCGGCGAGGCCTCGACAAGCATGGCCTGATGGCGCGCCAGAGGGATCAGGCCGTAGGGAGGCGCCAGCTTGAGAGCCTCGGTCTCACCGGCCGTTCCGTTCCATCTGACAAACTTGATCCCCAACTCGGGGCCCAGAGCCAGACCATTGGGACTCCAACTGGAATTGTCCGCCTTTTTATACGAGGTCTGGTAGCTGGCCAGCAGTTTGCCGCCTCCGTCCAGGTGCTTGCGGATGGAAGCCAGGCTGCTTTCCTCCAGGTTGCGGGCGTTGCACAGCACCAGGACGGGCGTGGTAATCCGGCCTAACTGGTTCTCGTTGAGCACCTCCACCTGCAGGCCCAGGTGTTCCAAGGCGGTCTTGGCTCCCAGCCACTCCCAGCGCGACTTCCAGCCCAACTGTTTGAAGGTATTCTCGCTGCGCAGCAAGCTGACTTTGGGTTTCTCCGCCCAGGCCGGAGCCAGCAGCGCCAGGACCAGCAACCACTTCTTCACGGCTGCAGTGCTTTTCGCAGGTCTCCCCCGGCCGCGTCCAGCCGCTGCTCGGCTTCTTCCCAGGGAATGCCCGCACTTTGCGAGAGGATACGCACGCTGCGGATCTTCAATTTTTCACAGGTGGGAGTGAGATCAGCCATGAGGTTGCCCAGGGTTTTGCCCAGCAAGACCATGACTCCGGTGCTCAACATGTTGAGAGCCATCTTGGTGGCCGTGCCGGCCTTCAAACGGGTGGAGCCGGCCAGAATCTCCGGGCCCACCTGAAGCAAGACCGGATGACGGGCGGCCGTCTCCATGGGAGAACCGGGATTGCAGTAAATCGAGCCGGTCAAAGCTTTGCGTTTGTGAGCTTCTTCCAGGGCGCCCAGAACGAAGGGGGTGCGCCCCGAGGCGGAAATTCCCACCACCACGTCCAGTTCGCCGACCTGGCGCTGCTGCATCTCCTCGGCGCCAACTTCGAAACGGTCCTCGGCGTGCTCCACAGCTTTCAGAAAGGCACCCTGGCCGCCGGCCAGCACGGCCTGCACCATTTCCGGGGGCGTGCCGAAGGTGGGAGGACATTCGGCGGCATCCAGCATGCCCAGGCGGCCGCTGGTCCCGGCTCCCACGTAAAAGAGCCGGCCGCCCTGGGCCATACGGTTGGCGGTGGCTTCCACCAACGGCGCCAAAAAGGTTACGGCGGCTTCCACCGCTTCGACCACCTTGAGGTCCTGGCGGTTCATCAACTGCAGGATCTCGGTGGCGCTCATTTTGTCCAGGTTAGCGCTGTCTGGATTGGGCTGCTCGGTGAGGGCGCGATTCAGGTCCACTAGTTCTCCTCCTGCCACTCCAGCCAGGCCAGGCCGCCGGGGGGCAACACCAGATAATCTTTGCGACGGCGCTTGTCGGTTTGCCGGTCCAGCTTGGCCGGCTGACCGCTGCCGTCAACACAACCGATGTTCTCGGGAGGCCAGTTGCGTACCTCCGGGTAGGTGGTTTTGGCGGTGGTCTTGGACAAATTATGCAGCACCAGCAGCCGGCGCTTGCCGTTGCTCAGAAAGCGACGTTCTACCACGGGCCAGGCCAGCACCGCGTCGAGAATGGCCGGCTGCGTCATCAGCAACCCGGCGAAGCGAATGCCGAAACTGTGCGGTCCCGCCCGCAGCGGGCGCGGTCCGTCCACGAAGTCCATATCCACGTAGGGGTCGCTGGCGCCGCCCAGGTTCACCTGGAAGATCTTGTCGCCGTCGATGCGCATCATCACCGAGACCAGGCCACCCTCCAGGCGGCTCTTCAGGAAAATCAGGTGAAAGAAGTAGTCGTCCTCACGCTCGATGTCGAAGCGCATCCAGAACATCTGGTCGCGTCCGACTTTCACCATTTTTCCGGGTTCGCCATCGGGATAGACGACTTCGAGCACGTCAAAGGCTTTTTGCACGGCTCGACCCTGCTCGGCCTCCATCACCTGATAGCTGACCGGCTCCGAGGCGTTTTTAAAGTCCAGATAGCGGTTGCCTTTGGTATGGGACCGCACCCAATCTTGAGCGGCCTTCTCGTCGGCGCTTTTGGCGCTGGCCGCAAGGCAGTCGCGGGCGGCCAGACCGCTGAGCAGCTTATAAGCGTCGCTGTGGGTGATCGACTCAAGGGTCAGAAAATTGTCGACGCCCGCCGCCGCACCCAAGATCTCCGACTTGCCGGTGGGACGCGGCACAAAAGCCCACACCCAACGGCCGCTGGTGGCCAGGTGAGACCATATGCCCATGGCCTCAACCTGCGCTTCTTCCAGCAGGTTTTTGTCGCCGACATACTGGGATGCGGCCGCCAGAGCCTTGACCTGGTAACTGCGCTCGGGACGCCAGAGCGCTCCGGGAGCTTTGGACTCGGTGCCGGGGGCATAGGCGGGGCTATCGAGTCGAGCCGGATCGAATGATGTATGCGCGCTAAAGGGATAATTCTGCAGATTGGTGTGATGAAGTTGAGCCAGTCCCTGAGCGAACTGATTGATCTGTTCGCGGCGACGCGGATCCGGGGCGGCCCGATCCAGATCGATCAGGGCCAGCGTGACCAGCGCCACCTGGTCCGCTTCTCCATGCACCCAGGCGGGTTCGCGCTGGCCGTGCACTTCCTGAAGCCGCGGATAGTCCTGTAGCCAGCTCAAATAGGGCGCCACCAGTTGCTGAGCCTGACTGCGCAGGGCCGGGGTGCCCGACTCGGCCAACGAAAAGGCCAGGAAAGCATTGGTATAGTTGGCTTGACCGGGATTGCTCGGAGTGACTGCTTGAGGTTGAACTCGCAGGGTCCAGGCGGTTTCCTGGGCCAGCACCGGGCCGCTCCAGAGTAGAGCGGCCAACAGGATTTTCTTCATTCATCCACTCCCGGCAGGCGTGGCGGCGGAGCGGTGGTGGGCACTTCCATGGGAAAAGGCGGCTCCATCGGCACGGGGTCGGCCGGTCCGGGAGTGGCCGCCGCCGGCTTGGGCTTGTTCTTTTCTTCCAGCAGCGTGCGTGCGGTCACGCCCCCGTCGGCTTCGATCACGTTGGTGGCCAGGTTCATGCGGGCGCGTTCGCTAGTGAGCCAGTCGCCGTCGCCGCGCTCGACGCGCACGTTGCCCTGCATATAGACCATCTGCTGGTCGCGATAGTAGGTGGCCTTGTCGCAGAAGGCGTGGCGGTCGCCCTGGTCGACTTTGACGCCGCCGCGAGCCTCGCCATAGCCCTTGCCCCATTGATATTCCAGCTCGTTGCCGGTCATGATGGTAGGCGCTCCGTTGCTGCCTCCCGGGCCTTTGGTGCTGACCATCTTGACGTTGCCGGTCAACACGGCGCGCTGCTCCTGGTAAAAGACTTTCATGCGCTTGCCGGTAACGGTGGTGCCATCGCCGGTAATCTTGACCCCGCCCTGAAACTCTCCGATCTTCTTGTCGGTAAAGAACTCGGCGTAAGGAGCGGTCATGGTGTATTTGTCGGTAGTGATCTTGACGTCACCGATGAGGCGAACCTTCTTGTGCTTTTCGTCAAAGTCCAGCTTCTTGGAGTACATCTGGACTTCTTTGCCCTTGGGGGCGGCCTGTACGGCTGGTAGCAGCAACGCGGCCCCGATTAGAATGGGTAGTATTCGCTTCATCTATGCCTCCTTCGCCCGGGTATTGGGCTGGCCCCCCGGAAAAATGAAAAAAGGCTCTCGCTGGAGCCTCTTTCCAGCACAGTGGGATCCGAAGCTTGGAATTCACGTGACTTGAAGTCGCGGC
>JADMIO011721406.1_pt1 | contig 87368 bp, 74 predicted proteins | sample 8958161 | NCBI WGS metagenome assembly JADMIO01 (sample SAMN16585339, study PRJNA669376) | soil metagenome | isolation source: Crop rotation soil | place: USA: Cullars Rotation, Alabama | collected 2011 | reverse complement strand
GCCGCGACTTCAAGTCACGTGAATTCCAAGCTTCGGATCCCACTGTGCTGGAAAGCGGGGATAGCGATCGAATGGGAACCATCGGTCAGTATTTGGTTCACCGTAAAAGAGGTTCAGCGTCATTTCCTTGCGAGAGGTCAAACATTGGAGGCAACCCAGGACTCTGTGTCCCAATGACCTCAGCGATTTCCTGCTTCGCAGGAACCGCTGCGGCGATCCGAGGGAACAAACGCGCTCCCAAATTTGTCAGCGGCATCTCGGCATACCGGTACCAAAAAGGAATGCCTGCCGCGGCGGCTGCGAGAAGCATAAGCCACCCAGGAAGCCAGAACGTTGTACCGTAGGTCATCTTCCATGGCGCTAAGAGAAACTGCTGGAACAGATAGATTGTATAACTCGCGACACCGACTTTCCGCAGCCACTCGGGTGCGAACCAAAGTCGCTGCTGTTCGACGCCGGAAGCGACGGTCGCCGCACTCAACAGAGAAAAAACGGATGGCCACGTACTGATCAGCAAATACGAGAATGGTTTCACGTAGCGGAGGACCCCAACAACGAGCAGCAGTGAAAGCGAGCTTCCGAATAACAGAAAGGGCCGACTCGTCAAGGTCCGCCAAATGGGTGTTTGTCGCATTTGCTCAAAATAAAGTGCGAACAGCCCTCCAACCACAAACGGCTCTATTGGCGGCAATCGATCAATCCACCACGCGCCTTCAAAATTATGCCTGCCGAACAAGAATAGTCCTACCCTTAGCACAGCTGTCGTTATTCCAACCGCCCACAAACAGGTACGCAGTTCGCGCACCAGGACTGCGAGAAGACCAATGACGATGTAGTAGGATTCTTCCACATGGAGGGTTTTCAAGTGCCAGGTGATGTAAGGGCCAGCAGCCCAGTTGGAGACCGGCAAAACCAACATCCATGGCGCCAAAGCTGACTCCGGCCGTGGCAATAACAGATAAATACAGAGGAAGAGAATGAGACCGGGCTGAAGCCTGAAGACGCGACGCGCATAGAAAGACGCAACTGGACGCCACCGATCACCCGATCTCTGTGACGTCTCTCTCTCAATGATAGCTGTAACAAGAAATCCGGAAAGCACGTAAAACATAAAGACACCCGTATCACCCTTGAAGTAATGCTGAAGATTTTCATTCTTGTTAAACGGCAGATAAAATGAATGTGCAACGCAAACCAATAGTATCGCATAGCCACGGATGCAGTCGCACCAGCGGTTGCGGTGAACTTGGTGCGCCGCCCGACCTCTGCTAGCAGCATCCATCAGGTGCCAACAATACGCCGAGACTCCTTCACGGGACGGATGCCAAACCAACGTCTGTAGATCGGGCGCAAGGTGTTCTTTACGGCTCTCGTAATGGAGTGCGGCAAATCAGCAACAGCGAAGCTGGCGATCCTCGCGAGGATGGCGGGTAAGCGATACTCGCGTCCTAACCGCAACCGAAGCACCTCGCTGGTGTACGGCGGGTGTTCTGCGAAAGATGCGTTGAAATGCACGAGCGCTGGCTCGGCCACGTTGGGGCAAGTTAGCGTACAGAAGTCGCTTGGCATGCGTCCCCCGCCGGTCAAATATGCCCTCCCGCGGGTAATATCTACCTGCGGCCGATCATAGTAGCACATGACATCGGCCTTAACTGTGCCGTCGTCGGGAACAGGTCTCTGGCTGAACAAGGCCATGCCAACTCCGAGAAGCGGCTCCTCATTCGGGACACCCCGAAGGCGAACAAATCCGAGATCATCGTAAGAGTCTTGGAGTTGCCTTGCTTTGGCAAAAATACGTTCTGCCACCATGGTCTTTCGCACGAAGTAGATTGCGCCGACGAAGACCGGCACCCAAGGCACACTAAATCGATTACATCGGTCAGCGATATCGCCGAAATGCTCGCCTGTGGATCTGCACTCTCCGATAACACCAACATCATGGTTAATGAACTTTTCGAAAACAAAATTGACATTTCGCACGCACAGGCAATCCGCGTCCACGAATAATGTTTCATCCGCGGGCGCTATTTGATCCAAATAAAGCTTAGAAGAAAATCCGGAATCCCACGAGCTCGGCTTAAACCGCAACACACCTATCGCCCTCTCTAGGTCGGAAGGAAGTTCATGTTCTGTATCTGTTGCAATAACGAAGGGAATATTGGAATTCTGATGCCAAAGAAGGAACGAACGCGCAAGATTACACGCCATCTCGAAATATAACCTTTTGCCTATCGCAAGCGTCAGCACGGTACGCCGCGATGGGCCAACTGGGGCCCCGGTTGATCGGACTTGAGCTAGGTTATCCATTCACGCCGCGACAAACGTGGCACAGTTACGACACCAGTATCATAAGATCGTACGGCAGCGGACCATTCCTCAAGAATTGAGAATCCAGCCAAGTCAGTACCCCAAAGCCACTCGCCGGTTTTTGCAGAATGACCGCCGATCGCTATTTGATAATCACCGGGACGCAAGAAATCCGCCGGCAGCTCGAAGGTTGAACTAAATTCGCACCCCCCCTTCAAGGGCTCCGCGTCGGCAACGTCATGCATCGAGAATAGCCGGACACCATTGTGGAAAACTGCCAGCGTCGTTCTGAAGGCAGGTACGGCTTCAACACATTCTGCAAGCAATTGGACATGAACAGGCTTGTGAGGCGAAAATACACCTATCGATGTATTCTTGTCGTCCAGAACACGGATTGCGTAGAATTGAACTATTTCACGAAGCGGACCGCGGAAACGTTCTGGAGAAAGCTTTTCATTGGTTGATTCGCGAGAGACTGCCGCAGCATAAACGCTGATAACCGCGTCAGTCAGCCCGTCCTTCTCAACACGCCCGGCACGTATCAGAATGGCACGTGAGCAAAGCTGGCTTATGGCTCCCATGTTATGACTCACAAACAGCACCGTCCTTCCCTCGCCCTTCGCGACCTGTTGCATCTTCCCAAGGCACTTCTTCTGGAACTCAGCGTCACCGACTGCCAGAACCTCGTCCACAACGAGAATCTCCGGTTCAAGATGTGCGGCGACAGCAAAAGCGAGACGCACATACATTCCACTGGAGTAGCGTTTGACCGGTGTATCCAAAAACTTTTCGACTTCGGCAAAGGCTACTATCTCGTCGAACTTTGCTTTGATCTCCGCTTTAGTCATTCCAAGGATCGCGCCGTTGAGGAATATGTTTTCGCGGCCGGTCAGCTCCGGGTGAAATCCCGTCCCGACTTCTAACAAACTCGCAACACGACCTTTGATTTTTACCCGGCCTTCGGTTGGCTCGGTGATTCGTGAAAGTACTTTAAGGAGCGTGGACTTACCGGCTCCGTTGCGGCCGATGATGCCGAGGACCTCGCCGGGGTGAACCTTGAAGCTGACATCCTTCAGCGCCCAAAAGTCTTCCTTAGAAGGCTTAGATCCATTCCGTCGAAACAGGCTCTTTGCTTTGTCAGCCAACACATCACGCAATGCTGTGTAGCGCTCACCGGGCTGATGACCTAGGGAGTATCTCTTGCCCAGCCCCTCGACGGTAATGACAACGTCGCTCATGCGTTATACAACGATTTCAATGGCCGGCGGATATTTCGGTTGCCGGAGTTGCCGGTTTCTTGCTTTCTTGAGTACGCCCATGAACTTGGCCGCCTACAATAACTCGGCATTCGATCGTGGCGCCCCCGCCTGGAAGGAAGCGCTCTGGGTGGTAAACCGCACCACGTTTTTCCAGAATCCCTTCCCCTGGCCTTCGACTCTGCGCGTTGCTCTGCTAAGCATCTTCGGTAGCAAAATCGGCAACGGGGTCGTGATTCGTGCGGGCGTCAACATCTCGTTCCCATGGCGCCTGGAGATCGGAGACCATGTCTGGATCGGAGAAGATGTCGGCATTCTAAGCTTGGCACAGGTGACGATCGAATCGAATGTCTGCATTTCGCAGCGGGCGTATCTCTGCACGGGGTCTCATGATTTTCGCTCGGACACTTTCGATTTGGTCACCCGCCCAATCACAATTCGCGCCGACAGTTGGATCGCAGCTGGCGCAATCGTTTTACCCGGCGTCACGATAGGTCCTAATTCGATCGTCACCGCCGGAAGCGTAGTCAATCGGGATGTGCCGCCGAACACAATGGTGCGCGGAAATCCTGCGGTGCCGATTGAGTGAGAGGCCATTCAAGGCGCGATAGGGCGAGGTAAAAGGCTAGTTCTTTGTGCGATCGGCGCAGTCCATCCGAGATTCTCATTTCAGTATCTCAGCTTTTCAGTATTTCGCCTTTGCCTTCCTGCCCTAGGCATGCTGCCGCCCTTGATGCGGCGGTGAATTTCTTCACGGCGGCACCCTGGCGATGTTTAAGATTACTGTCCGGTCAGGGGGTGGGTCGAAAAGCAGTGCGGGAGGAATTCCATTTAATTGCGGCGTCCGAGCGTGTTCGGATGGCGATTTCTCGTCAAGGGTTTTCCACTCCGAACGGAAAAAAGCAGCGAGCTGCATCGGAAAATCGAGCGCATGGGAGAGAGAATCGGGACTTAGAAGAAGTAGGCTGAATTGGAAGGAGCAGGGGTCATACCGATCCTGAAAAGCTGAAACGCCCAAAAATTGAGATGCTGAAATCGGAACGCCCGTGAGTCGGAAATCAGGCCGGCGCAAACCCAATTCACCACAAAATGGCATCACTTCCCCCGCCGCGGATTCACGGGCAGAACGCGATCGCGTTCGATTTCGACTTCGCGATGACTGCCGAGCAGTTCGAGCAGAACTGCGATGCGCTGCCGCGCCGGGAGTACGCGGGTGACCAAGACTTTCAGCCCACGCAACGATCCGCCCATAATCACAACTTCCGAGCCGGGCTGCGGATCGGCCGTGACTTCCACGGTCTCGTTGTCGCGAACGAGCGATCGTAGTTCGGCGATCACCGCATCCGCAACCGGCGCGACCTGCTCGCCGAAATGGACAACGCTGGTTACTCCCGGCAGCGCGTTGATCTGACGCCGCCGCTCGAAATAATCGAACCGCGCAAAGAGGTAGCCAGGGAAGAGCGCTTCCGTCGTCCAAATCGGCTGACCCGATCTCATCCGTCGAAAACGAATTCGGGGGGCGAACACCTCGAGTCCGATCTCACGCTGAAGGACGAGCGCGACTTTGTTCTCCTGTCGCGGAGCGGTATGGAGACAGAACCAGTTCAAAGGGAAAAGCTGAAAACTGAGATGCTGAAATACTGAAATTGCAATCCCGCTGTATCTCCTATTTCGCTAGCGCCGCACTCAGCCTTTCAGAGTTTCACTTCAGATTTTTTCAGAGCCTCCTCGCGCGCCGCTCGGAGTTGCAGCGTGAGGTTTTCAGCTTCCTCGAGCCATTCGAGCTTCTCTCGAAACGTGGTTTTCTGCCCGAGCAACAGAACCTGCCGTCTCGCTCCTTCGAATGTGCACCATTCCCAGCCGGGGTGGGAATACAGCTCTGCCTTAGTCATTGCCTCGATGCTGACGCAAGTTCTGTACTTCGGCAAGATTGGCTATATCCGCCAAATCCTGAGGGCGCCCTGCCTCACGTTTCATTTGGATCAATGTTTCATATCGAATGACCGGTGCTTCGACTCCGGCCAAAATTGGCTCTTTTCTCGCCGCCGCACTTTCGACCAAGAAATCAAAGGGCTCGTAGATGAATACGTCTATGGGTGTGCGCCGATGTTTGTCGCTCCAGAGCTTTAAAACGACCATTCCTTTTTCGGTTCGCCATTCTTGCCGACGCTCTACATCGGCAAACTCCTCGGGCGTAACTGGGATGGCGAGGTGGTAATCGATTTTGAGCAAGGCTCGCAACCCAGCAATGATATTATTGGGTTCCAGTCCGATTACCAGATCCACGTCATTGGTGAAGCGCTCGTAGCCATGCGCATTCACCGCCAGACCGCCGACGATCAGGTATTGCACCTTTGCGTCATTCAAGGCGCGAACGATTGCTTCAATGCTTCGAACTTCCATTAGAAAGAGAAATACTGAAACGCTGAGAAACTGAAACGCTCAAATTGCTGCATATGAGCGCACACCGCTGCGTCAGAATTGTCACTCGCTTGCCCTGCCATAGCCTTCCGCGACGGCGGGTCACTTTCTTCATTCATCCAAGGGCGGCTGCTGGTCGCGATAATGCCAGATCAACGCCGGCAGCTTGCGTGCGCTCCAAAAACGCGGGCCGTACAGCTTCGGGTCGCCAAGCACGCGTAACAGCCACCCCAGGTAGAGACGGTCCGCCCACACGGGAATCGGTCTTTGATCCCCGGTAATAAAACCAAGCGCAGCGCCGATGCAGTGAATCGCGGGTCGATAGGAAAGTTGGCGCCGGAGATAGAGCCCGAGCTTTTCCTGGGTACCACCGCCGATCGCGACGATGACGTCGCTTGCTTGCAGGCGGTTGAGAACTTCGATCAGCACCGGGTCTTCCACCGGATCGCCGTAGATCGGTGCGACATAGGTGTTAGCTTCGTTCAAATCGATCTGCTGTTGGGCCAGCCAGCCGCGCAACTTCTCGCGGGCACCGCGGCTTGGAAGGACAAAAAAAGCCCCGCCTCCTGCCACAGCGGGCTTGATTGCAAATAGCTCCTGCAAATAACGCAGTCCCGAAACCCGCGCGATTTTACGTCCGCCAAAAATTCGCCAAAGCAGGGCCATGAAGCCGCTGTCGGCGATCGCGAGGTCGGACTCGAGCAGAGCCTCGCGATACCCCGCGTCGCGCGTGATATTGATCAGAGCCGGCGCGGCCGGGACGACGAGGTAGCCGCGATTGGCCTCAAGATATTCAATAGCCTGGCGCGGCGAACCGTTGATGAATCGAATGCCGAGGATCCGCTCAAAGCAGGGTGTGGCTTCTATCGCGCCGCCATCTCGTCGTATATCCACCGGTAAGTTTTTTCGAGCCCGTCACGCAAGCTGATCGACGGCTGCCACCCTAGCACGGCCTGAGTTCGAGTGTTATCGCTGTTGCGGCCGTTTACCCCCTTGGGCGCTTTGAGATTATAGCTGCGTTTCAATTTCACACCCGCAATCTCTTCCACGATATCCACCAGCTCGTTGATCGTGACCAATTCATTGCTGCCAATGTTTAGCGGCCCTGGAATCCCGCGTTCCAGCATCATGCGTGTGCCTTTGAGACAGTCATCGATATACATGAAGCTGCGTGTTTGCTGCCCGTCGCCCCAAATCTCAATCTCGTCAGTGTCACCGAGCTGGGCGGAAATAACCTTGCGGCAAATCGCCGCGGGAGCTTTCTCCCGACCCCCATCATAGGTTCCGTGGGGACCGTAGACATTATGATAACGCGCGACGCTGGTGAAAACGTCGAAGTCTTCTGTGAAATGCCGGCAGAGTCGTTCGCTGAATAATTTTTCCCAGCCATACCCATCCTCTGGCATCGCGGGATAAGCGTCTTCCTCCCTAAGCGCGGTGAGATTCGGGTCTGTCTGTTTGTCGGCATTATAAACACAGGCGCTGCTGGCAAAGAAAAACCGATCTACACCGGCATCGCGCGCGGCCATCAGGAGCTGAGTGTTGATTAACACGCTCAGCATGCAGAGCGCCTTGTTATTTTCGATGAAGCCCATGCCTCCCATGTCTGCCGCAAGGTTGTAGACACTCTCGGCGCCACCCTCGAGGGCGCGATAACACGCCTCGCCTTTGCCCAGATCGAGGCAAAGATTTTCGACGTCATCGAAGCGCTGGTTCCATTCCGAGAGCGGTTTCAGATCGACGGCACGGATTCGCCCGATTCCGACCTTCCGCAAATCAGCGACCAGCCAGCCGCCGATAAAACCGCCCGCGCCACAAACCAGAACATCAACCGCTTTCGAATTACTCATCAGGAAGTTTGCCGGGGGTCGTGGGTCTATTTTGCACCCGGGTGAAAGCGCCAGGCGTGCCAAACTTAATCTTCATTCTGGGAGGTAGAAGCGTCGTGATGCATCCGATTAGTATAACTTAGGCGGCGAGGCAATCCCGAAAACGACGACGTAAATTTGCCCGCTAATCGCAGAGGTGGCCCCGTTGGCTCGTTCTCGATTAGTGATTATCCCGAGCTGATGTCCGAGCACTTCATTAACGGTTAACAAATAACCGCGCTCCTGCTATGCTCCGCGGCCTTCCGCCTGCTCACTTCAATTTTCACGTTCCACCTCGCCTTGCACTCTGCCCTTGCCGACTCACCATCACGCCGAGACGCCGACACTTCGTCAGGCCGTGTCCCAGTTCCTGCCCTGCTCCTCTTCGCCGCCCTCGGTTTTCTTTGGTTCATGCTCTGCCGGCAGCTGAGCTACGAGTGGTCCTCGAACGAGCAATATTCCTACGGCTGGTTTGTGCCGTTCTTTGCCGCGTTCCTCTTCTGGCTTCGCGTTGAAGATGCGCGCAATCTTCAACGCAGTGATCGGTTATTTGTTAATGGTTATTCGGGGACTGCCGCAGCCGCTGCCCCAGCTACCAGGAGCAAAAAACTAATAACCATCGGCGCGATCATCGCTCTAGCGCTGATCGCGCCGATCCGCCTTTTCGAAGTGGCCAACCCCGACTGGCGGCCGCTTTCGTGGGTCCACGCCCTTGTTGTCGTTAGTCTGACGCTTCTCGCCATTAGGTATTGGGGAGGGAGGCGCGCACTCCGACATTTTGCGTTTCCGGTCTGTTTCATTCTGGTCGCGGTGCCGTGGATCAGCCCAATTGAGGGCCCCCTCGTGCAGGGCTTGATGCAGTTAGTTGCTGCGGTGGCCACGGAAATCCTCACGCTGTGCGGTATTCCTGCGCAGCTGGAAGGCAGTCTAATTCGGGTTGGCAATGGACTCGTCGGCGTAAATGAAGCGTGCAGCGGAGTGCGTTCGCTCCAGACCTCGCTCATGATCGGTCTGCTCTTTGGCGAACTGAAACGCTTGAGCCTGGTGCGCCGCGCCGTCCTGGTGGCCGCTGCCCTAACGATCGCGTTCGTTGCGAACTGCGGACGCGCTTTCTTCCTGGTCTGGATCGCCGCCACACAAAATCTCGCCGCGGTCGAGCGCTGGCACGACCTCGCCGGCTACGCCATCCTTGGCGTCGTCTTCGTCGGCACGATCGCGATCGCGGCTGCGCTCGCCCGAGGACAGACGCCAGAGGTCAGAGGTCAGACTTCAGCGAGCTCTGCCGAACAACGTCCCGCCCTCCGCCCTCCGACCTCCGCCCTCCGCCCTCCGTTTCTTCTTCCTTCGTCCTTCTTACTTCTTACTTTCGCCTACCTTCTCTGCATCGAAGTAGGCGTCTCGGCATGGTATCGCTGGCATGAGCGGGATTTCGTTCCGACCATCGCCTGGAGCGTGCGTTGGCCGGAAAACGCGCCCGGCTTCCGCGAAGTGCCTATTGCCGAAGGCATCCGCAGCACCCTGAGTTACGACCACGGACGCGAAGCGATCTGGCGGATCGACGTGTCGCCTAACGAAAAGCAAAGTCCGACGGCAAGTTGCACGATGTTTTTCTTTCGCTGGCTACCGGGCTCCGCCAGCCTGGTGCGAGCGCGTGCGCACCGACCCGACATCTGCCTGCCTGCCTCCGGTTGGGTCCTTGGGAGCGATGAAGGGACTCGACAATACGAAGTGGACAATGGCGTCGCTCTGCCATTTCATCATTTTCGATTCGTTAAGCAGCAGAGCGGCGGAGCCAGCGTTTTCGCAGACGCCTTTTTTTGCCAGCGCGAAGAGCGAGTCCCGGCGAGCAAACAAGACCGGTTCGACGCAACCAGGGACAATATCGGTGACTGGTCAGCCCGTGATCGAATCCGCGTGGTCATGGACGGTCTGCGCAACCAGGGCCAGCAGGTACTGGAACTCGTTTTTCTCGCACCGGTGGATGTCGGAAAAGCTGAGGCGGAGAGGCGATTCGATGAGCTGGTGAAGGAGCTCGTCGAAAGTGAGAAATGAGAAGGAAGATTCGTGAGTGATTTCCTCCTGACCGCCGAAGAGTTGCGCCTCCGCCAGGCGCAGCGCCGTCGCTGGATCATCGGTGCCATTTCGTCGCTGCTCCTGATTGTCCTCGTCCTCCTCCTCGCCCGACCCGCTTCGCACGCAATCAAACGCTGGCAATCCCGACGCCACGCCGAGAAAGCGTTCTCTTTGATCGAAAAAGAGGAATGGAACGAAGCGCAAAAGGAAGCGACCGCTGCTTATCAACTTGCGCCTAACGAGCCGGAGGCTATTCGCGCGGTCGCTCGATTCCTCTCGCGCGTTCGCCAACCCCAGGCGCTCGAGTTTTGGGACAATCTCGCCAAACAGCAATCGCTCACCCGTGATGACTTGCGCGATGAAGCAGCCCTTGCTTTGTCGTTAGGCGAAACAGGCCGGGCCCAAAAAGCCGTCGGTCAGCTTCTCGCTGAAAACGGCGGCGACACATCCGCCCGCGATTGGCTCCTGGCCGCACAGCTCGCCGCCCAAAGCGGTTCGCCTAACGACGCCGGGGCTGCCCTGCAAAAAATCTTCGCCGGCAAGGCGAGCGCGCGCGAACAATTTCAGGCGGCGCTTTTGCAAATCAGTCTAGCCAGGGGCGGATCCGAAGAGGACCAGAAGCTCCAGCTCGAGGCGTGGAATCGAATCGAGCAACTGGCGAAGGCGAAAGATCAGGTCGGACTCGACGCTGTGGTGTTACTGGCGCAACGGAAGCTGTCGCAAAAAACTGAAAATCTGAATGGAGCGACCGGGGCGAGCGACATAGACGAAGCCCGCAGGGTCAGTGAGCGGGATGCGAACAAGATCAAATCGAATAGCACTCCCGCAACGGATCCAATAACAAATAACCAAGAACCATTCACCGCGAGCGCTCTAGCGAGCACCCTCGACGCACACCCCCTGGCAAAAGCGCCGCACCAGCTGCTCGCTGTCGATCTGCGCATCCACACAGCGCCGGATGAAAAGGAAAAACTCATTCAATCTGCGGTCGACCACTGGAAAGAGGGCGACACTGACGCGCTCGTCGCACTCGGCACCTGGCTCAATGGCAAAGGCGAATTCCAGCGTGAGCTTGATACCATTCCGCTCAACCGCGCGCTGCAAAGCCGCGAGCTGTTCCTCCAGCACGTCGACGCGCTCGGTGCGCTGGGCCGTTGGGAAGAAATCCGCGGTCTCCTCGAGGGCGAACGTTTCCCGCTCGACCCGGTGATTGAGCGCATGTATCTGGCGCGCTGCTACGCGCAGCTCGGGCAGGAAGTCGCCTCGCAAAATAACTGGGAGCGCGCCTTGGAATTAGCTTCCGGCGATCCGGGCAAGCTCATGACCCTGGCCGAGTACGCCGAAAAGAACGGCGCCCAAAAAATCGCGGAGCGCGCCTGTGACACCGCGCTCGCCTCCGCCCCGAAGCTGCGGGCGGCGTTGCAGATGAAACTGCGCCTCGCGCAATCGGAGCGAGACACAAAGAAAATCCATACCGTTCTCGCCGAGATGTTGAAGACCCGGCCTAACGACATAGCAATCCAGAACGACGAAGCGTATACGCGCCTGCTCTTGGCAGGCGCTGGAAACGCTGAAATGCTGAAATCTGAAACACTGAAATCGCTTGAGGCGCTCGCCGAAGATCTAATTAAGCGAGAGCCGGCGAGTCTGCCTCATCGCACCCTTTTGGCACTGGCGCGATTGCGACAAGGCCAGGGCGCCAAAGCTTTCGAAGTTTATTCCGCGCTCAGGATCCCGCCAAATGCGGCGACGCCATCCGCCGTCGCAGTCCACGCCGCAGTTCTGGCCGCCAGCGGCCGTGATGAAGACGCGAAGACGGAGGCCGGCGCCGTCAATTGGGAGCAACTACTTCCCGAAGAGCAGGCGTTGATTGAAAAGCTGCGCTGAGCCGCTGCTACATCGCTCCCCGACGCAAACGGGGATTTTCCGACCACGGATTACGCGGATCACACGGATAAAATTAGGATCTTCCTGAAGCGGTCGCCGCGGCGCCGCGGCCGGAGACCTATGAAGGTGGAGTCAAACCGCTGATCCCGGTGCGGAAAATCACGGGTGAAGAGAGAGCAGAGTTGACGTCGGACGTGAACAAAAACCGAACTTTCTACGCATCCTATTTTACGTAATACCGGTAGGTTAGAGAAATCTGCAACAAAATGCAAAAAAAGCTTGTCATTGCGGCTGGAAATTCATACAACGCGCCTTTTCGCGCCATAACCCACAGAACACTCCGCATGAACCCCAAATTGGACCCCTACGCGACGAAGCTGCACAAGCGTATCGATGTGCTCCTTCTCCTGTTGATTATCGTCGTCATCGCCATTGTCCTGCGCAGCTCCGCACACGGGCAGACGAGCACATACTATTGGAATGACCAGGCAAACAATGGACGCTGGGATTGGGGAGGCAGTCAGTGGTATCAGGATGGGTTCGGGTTCGTCGGAAGTCCCCGAACAGACGGCGGAGCGGTTCTAGTATTCCAGGGAATAGGCAACACGAACACCTACATTAACAGCGGTTTCAGTGGCGGATTCTTCAAGCTCAATACCATCACGCTCGACTCAAGCTCAAGTGGAAGAAACTACGTGGTTAATGTCGAGAATGGCGGGACGGGCATAGAGGTCTATAACAAGATCGAAACACAAACGGGCGGTGGCAGCTTGACCATCAACGCGGTCACTCAACTTGGCGCCGACTCAACCTTCACCGCAAACGGAGGGACGCTGCTATTCGGGGAAGTTCGAACGAACGGCAAGACTCTCTCTGTAAACGGCAGCAACAACATCACGTTGGGGGACACGGTCAACGCTCCGAACACGGGTTCGCTTCAAAAAAGTGGCGGGGGCACGCTCACACTCGGCGGATCGGGCGACAACTTGAACCTCTCGGCCACTGTGAGTGGCGGCACGATTGTCCTGAACAAGGCCAGCAGTTCGAGCGTGCACGCAATCGGGGCGGGCTTGACAATCAACAACCTTGGAACGGTCCAGCTTTCTGGGTCCGGCGGTGATCAAATCTACGACAATATGTCGGTCGTCGCCCTTAATTCAGGCGGAACCCTGGACCTGAATGGCCGATCTGAAACTATCTCGGGTTTGACCGGCGGCGGCATAGTAACGAACTCTTCGGGCACCAGCAGCACGCTTACGCTCGGCAGCAACGACACGACAAGTTCGTTCTCCGGCTCGATCTCAAACACCGGCAGCATCTCAGTGGCAAAAACCGGCGCTGGGACGCTGACTCTGACAGGGAACAACAGCTTCACCGGCGCAACGACGATAAATGGTGGCACGCTAAGACTCGCCAATAGTGGCGGAGTCGCTCTCTCGGGCACCTCGGCAATCACCGTAAACCGCGGCGGCACATTATTGATGGGGAATAACAATCAAATCAATTTGGCAACGACGCCACCAATCACTCTCGGTTCTGCCGCAGGGACCGGCACGGCCAAGATCGATGCGGGCGGTTTCAGTCAAGGCAACGGCAGCAGTCAAATCGGCCTCGGTGCACTGACCCTGGCTTCCAACTCGATTATCGACCTGAGCTCGACGTCACTGCTCCACTTCGCCAACAGCAGCGCCAATACCTGGACGGGTACCCTTTCCATCTATAACTGGAGCGGCACAGCCACACTCGGCAATGGCGCGGAACAGATCCTGTTTGGCACAAACGCCACCGGTCTGAGCGTCGCGCAGTTAAATTCGATCAACTTCTACTCCGATAATGGCAGCACCCTGCTTGGCACTGCGATGTTCGCCCCTGACCTTGACGGCGAAATCGTGCCGACTCTGGTTCCCGTGCCTGAACCGAGCACTTGGTTGGCAGCACTGCTCGCTCTTGGTGCCGTCGCATTCACGCAGCGGCAACGCATTTTCGCGCTCCTCAGGCCGGCGCCGTCGGTTTGACGATTTCGCCCGGCGAAAAAGGGCCACCCGCTAATTGCGGCGTGGGTTTCATCCGGGACCGAAGGCTCGCGGAAAAATGCGGCGAAGCTTTAGCAGATTACTGCTAAGCGCCTCCGCTAATCCTGCCTTCGCCTTTCCCAATCCCCTTTCCCCAAAATCCGTGAAATCCGCGTAATCCGTGGTTATTCCGTTTCGTGTAGCGAAAAACGCTACAAAATTTTATGCAAAAAAAGCTTGCCTCGTCGCCGCGAGACTCGCTAAAACGGAGCCCGTCACCTCAACCCCACGAAATTATGCCCCCTAAAAACGACCCCTATGCCACCAAGTTGAACAAACGAATCGACACGCTTCTTCTCGTTTTCACCGTTCTCCTCATCGCCATTCTTCTGCGCTCTTCCGCACACGGACAGACGACAAAGCTCAAAAGCGAATGGGAGCAGGATGATTGGTGGGCCGAGAGCGGAAGCGCGTTCACTTCGCGATTCGAATTCACACTTACCTCCACGTATAATTCGACGCTGACTCAGAATCGAGCGAGATTCAGCGATTTTCTGGATGGTGGCCGTGGATTATCTGATTCTGCCATCGGCGTTGGTCCCAACATAACGACAACTGCACGAACTTGGGATGGCGGGGCGAGCGGATCGGGCACAAGCTGGACTACGAGTTCCGGGGTCAACTGGAATCCGGATGGAGTTCCCACGACGAGTGACACTCTATTGTTGGACAACTCGGTCGTTAACATTCCTACAACAATGCAAATCGGCACCGGTGGAGCCGGGGCCGCGACAATTACTTTTTCTAACAACTTCAATGCGACAAACACGACGACGATCGGAAGTAATGTCGGCACCAGTCCTATTTTGACTCTGGGAGCTGGATGGTCTGTTACAAATAATGCGACGAGTGGCACGGTTACGTTTCAACCTATTGCCGGGGGGACCACTGCGCTGACGGTCAATCTGAACGGAGCTGGAATAATGTCTGTCGCCAACGGCGGAACACTCGCTTTCTCTACTGTAATCGCCGACGGCTCTTCAGCCGGTGCTATCACAAAAACGGGTGCCGGCGTTCTGAATCTATCTGGCGTTAACTCCTATACGGGCGGGACGACGGTTAGCTTGGGCACTCTCAGAATGTCCGGTTCTGGAACGCTGGGATCAACTAGCGGCACGCTGACAGTGAACGGTGGCACCCTCGATCTTGGCGGCACGAGTCAAACCGTCGGCGCTCTTAATGGAACTGGCGGAACGATTAATACCAGCACGGGTACTTCGACCCTTACGGTCGGAAATGGTGGCGGAAGCGGATCTTATGGTGGCGCTATCAGCACGGGCATTGGAACTACTGCTTTGACTAAAACGGGTAGCGGAACCCAAACTCTCAGCGGCGCGAACGCGTACGTCGGCGCAACGACAATCAACGGCGGTACCTTGAGCCTTGATAATAATAATACGACCACAGCCCGTCTTTCGGGCACCAGCGGTATCACCGTCAATTCGGGGGGCACTCTTTTACTTACCCAAAGTGGCGGAACCGCGAGCAATAATCGCATCGCTAATGGTGCAGCAATGACGATCAACAATGGAGGGATTTTCAATACCGGGGGCCTGAATGAGGGGCCGACCGGCGGCGCCGCGGGCTCAACGGCGGCAGTGGGGGCTTTAACGCTGGCGTCGGGTTCGACTATTGATTTCACGAGCGCTAATAGCAGCAATTTGCTCTTCAACAGTCTAATCAACTCCGCGGGAAATTCCGTAACAATCGCACATTGGACTGGTTCGTTATTCTTAGATAACGGGGCGGCTACGAATGACCGATTGCTCTTCATTAACAGTACAGGCCTGACGACTGCTCAGCTTGCTTCTTTTCAGTTCACTGATGATTCGGGAGCTCTGCTCGGGGTCGGCGCAATGCAGATTGCCTTCAATGGCTACTTCGAACTCGTCCCCATCCCTGAGCCAGGCACGTGGATAGCGGGAGCGCTTGCCTTCGGAGTCTTTGCGTATTCTCAGCGGCGTAGATTGGGCAAGTTAGCGATTGCTGGCTGAGTTTGCTGGTGATAGCAAGCGACGCGCTAGCCTTACAAAAAACATGGACGACGTCCGCCTGAGGCGGATCGCCCTCCAGTTCAGAACCGCAGATGTTTAACGGTTAGGCCGTTGTTGATCAATTCGGTGAGCGAATCGATTCCGATTCGAAGATGGCGATCCATGAATTTTAGCGTCACGGCTTCGTCGCTTAGCGCGGTCTTGACTCCTTCCGGAATCATTGGTTGATCGGAAACGAGGAGCAACGCGCCGGTCGGGATTGCGTTGTGGAATCCGGTGATGAAGATTGTCGCGGTTTCCATGTCGATCCCCATGCAACGGATGCGGGCGAGATATTTCTTGAAGGCGTCGTCGTGTTCCCAGACACGCCGATTGGTGGTGTAAACCGTTCCGGTCCAGTAGTCGCGGCCGTGATTGCGGATTGTGGTTGAGATCGCCTTTTGAAGGGAGAACGCTGGCAGGGCGGGAACTTCGGGCGGGAAATAATCGGTCGATGTCCCCTCGCCCCGAATCGCCGCGATGGGAAGAATGAGATCGCCCAACTTGTTCTTCTTTTTCAGGCCGCCGCATTTTCCGAGGAAGAGCACCGCTTTGGGTTTAACCGCGCTGAGCAGGTCCATGACGGTGGCGGCGCTGGCGCTGCCCATTCCGAAATTCAGGATGGTGATGCCGTGGGCGGTAGCGTTCGGCATCGGGCGATCCAGGCCGCGCACTTCGACATCATGCCACTGTGCGAAAAGTCCGACGTAGTTGGTGAAATTGACCAGGATGATGTACTTCGAGAAATCTTTCGTCGGGGTGCCGGTGTAGCGCGGCAGCCAGTTGGTGACGATGTCGGACTTGGTCTTCATCGGACGTCGCGATGATGAAGGAATCGCCGACTCGGGTCACGTGTTTTCGGCGGATTTGAACCACGGATTACTCGGATTACACGGATGTTGGAGAACCGCTGTTCGGCGAGGCGCCGAACAGTGCACGCGAGGCGCGTGCGCTCCCCGGAATGACGCAGGCGACGCGCGTCGTGTCTTGTAGGGCAAGCGCGTCGCTTGCCTCCCGAATTGATGGCTGGCGACACGCCCGCCCTACAATCCGACCATCCGTGTTATCCGCGAAATCCGTGGTTAGAAATTCTATGTCTTCAGGATCGGTGGCAGGCGATGCGCCCGCCCTACAATTTCTCGTCACCGGGTCAACGATTTGCCCGGCCTGCCTCGGGATTTCGCGAGACTTCCAGGCCATGTCGCTAAAGCTCCATTCAGCCACAACAATGGAATACTATCCGTGTTATCCGTGTAATCCGTGGTTCACGATTCTGTGTGTCAGGTGATCCGCGGTTGAAGACACAAAAAAAGCCTGCCGCCGGAGCCTTCCACCCCGGCAGCAGGTTGGTGTGTGGCTGAACTCGTTCAGCCAGGTTAAATGTTATGGATTGTTCGCGTTGATCTCCGAGAACAAGCCGTGCGCCTCATCGGCGGGGCCGGCAGTGATGTAGAGATCTTCGTCGACAAAGAGCAGCGCCCAGAGACCGTCCGTCGCCAGGATGGAGCCATCACTCGAGCGCAACGGACCGCGGCTACGCCCAGTGTCGAGATCAAACATGTTGATCCGGCCGTTGCCGAAGTTGCCGACCAAGAGCCTGCCACTAGCCGCGCCAAAACCTTCCGGAGCAAGCGCGAGCCCCCAGGGCGAGTTCAAAGGCCGATGGGTGATCAACCGTTTGACGAAGTTGCCATTCGTATCGAACACGCTCACAAAACCATGGCCCGGCCCCGGGACGTCGTCTTCCCTGGCGGCGTCCTGCTTGGCATAGGTCACATAGATCGAGCCCTGGATATTCGCGATGCCGAAGGGCGCATATCCATTCGGGATGTCGGGATCGACAAAGGTGTTGTTGTTATCGATCTCGTTGAAGTTCGCGTCATACATTTCGACTTTTGCGTTGTGGAAGTCGGTCGCGTAAAGGCGATCAAGGGCGTCATTAGTCGCTAACCCTTTGTAAATCGACTCTTGCTCACCGTGATCGACCGCGAGGATGGCATTGTTAACGTCAACGTCAGGATTCCATCCGGAAATGCCGCCGTCTTCGCTGACGAAAATGAAGATGGCGGGCCCCGATCTTCCGTTGCTACTCACAACAAAGTTCGTGCCCGGATTGAAGGCCTGGCCGGTGGGCTCGGAAACTCCTTCGTCGTTGCTGGCGGATGGCGGAATCGTTACGACTAGGGGGAGTGGATTGCCCTCTTCATCGTAAAGAGTCGATGTGCCCGTGCCGGCGTTCGATACCCAGAATTCTTCACCGATCGTCAGGCCCCATGCATTGACGAGGTTCGGATCAACGTGCTCGGCCCGGCCGGGAACGTCGGAAACCAGGTCCGTTCTCGTGTAGGAATTGTTGGCCTGTCCCCATGATGTTGCTGCAGTGAACAGCAGAGTCGCAACCACGCCGACGAAGGCGAAAAGCCTCCAAGGGGCAGCCGCGCTCGATTGTGAATCTTCCTGTTTTTGTGTTTTCATATAATTAATACATCGAATGTTCTTTCGCCGGAAGGTGTCAGCGGCGAGTGAAACTCAGTAACGGTTTTGTTACCCCTGACGATCGTGTTCCTCCTCGTCGTCATCGTCGTCCTCGACCTCTGACTCCGAACTCGTCTGAAACCGAGGAGGAGGAGGAGGACGACGAGAACGAACGCTGGCGCGCACCGACGACGGCTGAAGTTTGATGACGCGCGAGGCAAGTGTCATTGCAGCGAGGCAAGTGTCATTGCATTTAGAAACACGGACGACACGGCGGTCATCCCTCCAAAAATATTTGCTGCTGCGAGCGTGGCCTTTAGAATGCCCGCTATGCCTTACAAAGATTTGACTCCACCCGCGGGCGAGAAAATCACTCGCACCGACCGACTTCACGTTCCCGATCACCCAGTCATACCGTTCATCCGTGGTGATGGCACGGGCCGCGATATCTGGGCGGCGAGCGTGCGGGTGATGGATGCCGCGGTCGAAAAAGCCTACGGCGGAAAGAAGAAAATTTCGTGGTTCGAGGTCTTCGCAGGTCAGGCCGCGAAGGACAAATTCGATAACTGGCTGCCGGACGATACGGTTGAGGCGTTCCGCGAATATCTGGTCGGAATCAAAGGCCCTTTAACGACCCCGGTCGGCGGCGGAATCAGCTCGCTCAACGTCGCGTTGCGTCAACTCCTCGACCTCTTCGTTTGTCTCCGCCCGGTCCAATGGTTCAAGGGCGTCCCCTCGCCTGTCCGCCACCCGGAGAAGGTCAACATGGTGATCTTCCGCGAAAATACCGAAGACATTTACGCCGGGATCGAGTGGGCCGCGGGCACGCCGGAAGCGAAGAAGGTGCTCGATTTCCTCGAGAAGGAGTTTCCGAAAATGTTCGCGAAGGTCCGGTTCGGGACGGAAGCGAAAGCGAAAGATTTCTGGAACGCCGTCGGCGCGAAAGATTTTCCGACAGATATGCGGGTCGGCGTTGGAATCAAGCCGGTCAGTTATTCCGGAAGTGTGCGGTTGATCCACAGCGCGATCAGTTACGCGATTCAAAACAACCGAAAGAGCGTGACCCTGGTGCATAAGGGTAACATCATGAAATTCACGGAAGGCGCGTTCCGTGACTGGGGTTACGAGATCGCGAAATCTTTCTTCGGAGCGGAAGAGCTCGATGGCGGGCCGTGGTGCAAAATCCCGGCCGGCAAACCGGGCGCGGGCATCGTGATTAAAGATGCGATCGCGGATATTACTCTGCAGCAGGTCCTGACGCGGCCGGATGATTTCGACGTGATCGCGACATTGAATTTGAATGGCGATTACCTGAGCGACGCGCTCGCGGCGCAGGTGGGCGGGATCGGCATCGCGCCGGGCGGGAATATCAATTACATCACGGGCCACGCAGTTTTCGAAGCGACGCACGGTACCGCCCCGAAATATGCGGACCTCGACAAAGTGAATCCGGGATCAGTGATTTTGTCTGGTGAAATGATGTTCCGTTACATGGGCTGGACCGAAGCGGCCGATCTGATCCTGAAGGGATTGAATGGCGCGATCGCGAGCAAACGCGTGACGTACGATTTCGCGCGGCTGATGGAAGGCGCGACCGAGATCAAATGTTCGGCCTTTGGGGATAATGTGATTGAGAATATGTGAGGGCGGCGGGGCCGTCCCAAACGCTGAAAAACTGAAACGCTGAAATTCTGAAATTGTGTTTCAGCGACTGCAGTGTCGTTGCAGTGCGACGTTAAGTTCGCTGCCGTAGGCGAGTTCGCTGCTCAAACCAGTTTCGGTTTTTCAGCTTTTCAGAGTTTCAGTTTTTCCGGGCTCGTCCCCGAGCCCGCCCCTTGCCCTACAATCGCTCGCGGATTAAGTCTCGGGCCATGGAACGCATCCGCTCGTTTGCCATCGCTTTTTGCCTAACGATTTTGCCGCTGCCGATTTTGGCGGCGGCATCGCCTACGTCTTCACCTGCCGCGGCGAACAAATCGGCAATCCAAACGCGCGCCGACCAATTTCTAGCGCTGGTGAATTCCAGCTACCACGCGCTCTATAAAGTGAATACCGAAGCGCAATGGAAAGCGATGACCGACGTCACACCGGAACACGACGCCGCCTCCGAAGTCGCCGGCAAAGCTTATGCCGCTTTCAACGGCAATCCGGCCGTCATAAGCGAAGCGCGCGCGTTGTTGGAACATGGCGCCGAGCTCGATCCGCTCTCCGTTCGCGAACTGAATCAGGTTCTGCTCAACGCCGCGGAAGGCCCGATGACCAATCCGTTTCTTGCCGGGCGCCGCATTGAGGCCGAGACCAAACAGGCTTCGTTGATGAACGGCTTCCAATATAAGTTCAAGGGAAAGCCGATCACCGCGAACGAGATCGATGATCTGCTCGGCTCGAGCACCGACCTGGCGCAGCGCAAAGGGGTTTGGGAAGCTTCAAAGGAAATCGGTCCAACCTTGTCGACGAACCTGATGGCTCTGCGCGATTTGCGCAACGGGGTCGCGGGCGAGCTGAATTATCCAGACTACTTTTCGCTGCAAGTCGCCGCCTACGGCATGAAGGCTGACGAGATGGTGAAGATGAACGAGCAATTCATGAACGATCTCCGTCCGCTGTATCTGCAGTTGCATACCTGGGCGAAATACAAATTGGCGGAGAAATATCACCAGCCGGTTCCGGACAAAATTCCGGCGCATTGGTTGAACAATCGCTGGGCGCAGAACTGGACGGGACTGGTCGAGTCGGCTGATCTCGACTCTTACTTCAAGGACAAGACCGCGGAATGGATCGCTAAGACAGCAGAGGAGTTTTACGTCGGTCTTGGGTTCAAACCGTTGCCCGGTGGTTTCTGGATCAAATCAGATTTGTATCCGGTTCCAAAGGATAAGCCACGCAAGAAGAATACCCACGCTTATGCCTTTCACGTCGACTTGGAGTACGACATTCGGTCATTGCAAAACATCGAGCCCAATTCGGAATGGTTCTTCACTGCACATCACGAACTTGGGCATGCCCATTACTACGAATCCTACACGCGCCCCGAAGTGCCGTTTCTCCTGCGTCTGGGCGCAAACCCCGGATTCCACGAAGGCATTGGCGAACTGATTTCGCTCGCTTCAAGTCAGGTGCCGTATCTTCAGTCTAAAGGAATTTTGCCTGCCGATTTTAAGGCGGATAAGACTGCCTTCCTGCTCGACGACGCGCTCGCCCGCTCGATTCCGTTCATCTTCTTCGCCTCGGGCACGATGACGCACTGGGAAGCGGACATCTATGCGCACCAGCTCGAGCAGAACGATTGGAACGATCGCTGGTGGAAGTATGTGAGCGAGTTCCAAGGCGTCGAACCACCCGAGAAGCGTGGCGAAGAATGGGCCGATTACGCGACCAAGACACACATCAACGATACGCCCGCCTACTACTACAACTACGCTTTCGCGACCGTGCTGAAGTTTCAATTACACGATTACATCGCGCGAAAGATCCTGCATCAACCGCCGCAATCCTGTAACTACGCGGGCAACAAGGAAGTCGGTGCATGGCTGGAAAACATCCTCAAGAAAGGCGCGACCGAAGACTGGCGCAAAGTGTTGAAGGAAGCGACGGGCGAAGATCTTTCGACCCGCGCGATGATGGATTATTTTCAACCTCTGATGGCCTGGCTCCAGGAACAAAACAAGGGTCGCAAGATTGGTTGGGAGCAGGACAAGAACAGTAAGGAAGACCGGGACGAGGAGAAGGAAAAGCGCGGCTAGGGTTGTAGGGCGGGCGCTTCGCCTGCCATCGACATCCACCCTCCGGCAAGCGACGCGCTTGCCCTACAATTCCTTAACCGCGGTCGGGACCCGAATTCCATTGACCGATTAGACGCAATTGTTCAACATCGTCTCTAAGGCGTTAGGGAGAATTTATCGACTATCCTTAAGATCGGTAAAGACACGGTCCGGCGCACTTACGACAACATAAGTCATCTATCCCACGACCCCCGCGATGAATCCTTTATCTGCTGCAATAAGAAACTTGCTACTGGCTACGTCATTCGCGGTTTTCGTGGCTAACTCGCAAGCCCAAACAGCAGATTGGCCTGGCTATCTCCGAACAATCGACCACACCTCCTATAACCAACTAGCTACAGCTATTACACCCGCGAACGCGAATAACCTGAGCGTGCAGTGGACCTTTGTTGATCCGCCGTCGACGGTAGATGGACAACCGGCGCCGGGCTTTAATTCTAGTCCGACAGTTTCCTCCGGCGTTGTCTATATTGGCTCCAATACAGGCGAGTTCTACGCCCTCGATGAGAATACTGGCGCGGTTTTATGGCAACAGTTACTTGGTTACACCACGCCTTTGACCTGTCGCGCTGGGAAGGGCGTCACTTCAACCGCAACCGTCGCGCCCGATCCAGTTTCGGGAGCCCCAACCGTTTATGTGGGCGGCGGCGATGGCTATCTTTATGCATTGGATGCGGCCACCGGTAATATCGTTTGGCGACAGTTCGTAATAGATGTCGGAACCACGGAGAACTCGGGTTATCTTTATGGTTCGCCGCTGGTGTTCAATAAGACAATAAGCATTGGCCTATCATCGTCGTGCGATAACCCACTTATTCGTGGCGGGCTTAAGTCTTTCGACCAGCACACGGGTAGGCCTCTCCACGTTTATTGGACGACGCCAATAGGAACAGTGGGTGCCAGTATCTGGACCAGCGCTGCTTCCGATGGCCGCTCACTCTGGGTAACTGTTGGAAACGGTGATGCGGGAGATTCGTTTTCGATTGTCCGTCTAAGTAGCGCGTTAAAGTTCCTCTCTAAGTGGACCGTGCCAAACACAGCGGGCACCGACCTTGATTGGGGCTCATCGCCTAGTCTTTTTCAGGCGAAGATCAATGGCGTTCGCACGCAAATGGTCGGAGCCAATGAGAAGAACGGAACGTTCTACGCCTTGAAAGCGGCTGACCTAGCTAGTGGCCCAGTTTGGAGTCGAATAGTGGGGTCTCAAGGAGATTTTTTTAACTTCGGCATCTGCACGGCGTCCGCGGCCTGGGATTCCACTCACAAGCGACTCTTTGTCGGATCCAATCAGACCGTCATCAATTCCCAGACATTTTCCGGTTCTGTGCGCGCGCTCGATCCTGCGACTGGCAGGGTGATGTGGGAAACAGGTGTAACAGCCGGGCCCGTGATGGGCAGTCCAACCCTCAATGGCGCCGGAGTGCTCGCGGCCGGCACTTATAGTTTGCCTGCTCCTACTCAGAACAAGGTTTACCTGTTGGAGGCATCGAACGGTTCAATCCTGACCAGCTTCGACGAAGCTTCCATGGTCTTTGCCCAGCCGGTCTTTGCCGACTCACATTTGTTTATCGCAACCAGCGGAGGTCTCCTGACCGCATTCGTGGCACCGACATCGGCTTCCTCACGGTCGGTCCCGGCTCGCTAAACAAATTTGCTCTCGCCTGCGTGCCGCGGTGCACGTAAATGTCCCCATGGCGACGCAATCTCTCTGGCAGCGGTTTCAGGAATACTTTCTGCGATACGACGATCTTGGCTTTTCGATCGATATCAGCCGGATGCGTTTCCCCAATGATTTCTTCGAGCGGATGCAGCCGCAGGTCGAGCAAGCATTCGCATCCATGCGCGATCTCGAAGGCGGCGGCGTAGCCAATCCCGATGAGAAACGCCAGGTCGGCCACTACTGGCTGCGCGCGCCTGACCTTGCGCCGACCAAAGAGCTCCGCGCCAATATTGTTGAGACGAATACCCGCATTTTCCGATTTGCTTCCGACATTCAGGTGGGTCGGATCCTGGCGCCGGACGGAAGACCGTTTGACCATGTCCTGTTGATTGGGATAGGCGGTTCGGCCCTCGGTCCGCAGTTTGTTAGCGATGCTCTCGGCACAAAGGGCGACCTGATGGACGTCTCCTTTTTCGACAACACCGATCCGGATGGTTTCGATCGAGTCTTCACTAAGATCGGTTCCGAGCTGGCGCATACCCTCGTGGTGGTCGTCTCCAAATCGGGTGGAACGAAGGAAACACGCAACGGGATGTTGGAAGCACAGGAGCATTTCACGAAAGCGGGCTTAAACTTTGCAAAACATGCAGTGGCGGTCACCGGCGCGGGCAGCGAACTGGACAAATACGCCGAGAGTAACGGCTGGCTGGCCCGTTTCCCGATGTTTGATTGGATCGGCGGCAGGACTTCGGTGATGAGCGCGGTCGGCCTGTTGCCTGCAGCTTTGCAGGGTTTGGACACTGAGAAATTCCTCGCTGGAGCAGCGGCGATGGACGCGCACACGCGCGAGGCGGTGAGCAAAAAGAACGCGGCCATGCTCCTCGCGCTGATGTGGTTTTACGCCGGCGACGGCCAGGGAAAAAAGGACATGGTCATCCTGCCGTACAAGGATCGACTCGCCCTTTTCAGCAAATATCTGCAGCAGCTCGTGATGGAGTCGTTAGGCAAAGAGAAGGACCTCGATGGCAAGATCGTGCACCAGGGGATCGCGGTTTACGGGAATAAAGGTTCGACCGACCAACACGCCTATGTGCAACAACTACGGGATGGTGTGGCTAACTTTTTCGTGACCTTCATCGAAGTGCGAAAAGATCGCAGCAGCGCCGGGCGCTTTGAAGTCGAACCGGGCGTGACGAGTGGTGATTATCTGCAAGGCTTTCTGCGGGGAACGCGCGCAGCGCTTTACGAAAACGAGCGTGACTCGATCACCATCAGCATTCCGCAGGTCGATGCCTTTCAGGTTGGAGCGCTCATTGCGCTTTATGAGCGGGCCGTCGGCTTTTACGGGTCACTCGTGCACGTTAACGCATATCATCAACCCGGGGTCGAAGCCGGCAAAAAAGCCGCGACCCGCATTCTGCAATTGCAACCGAAGGTGATGGCGCAACTTTCTGAGGCCGTAGCTACGGCGGACGTGATTGCGCAAGCTATTGGGGCTGAACCGGAAGACGTTTATCACGTCCTGCGCCATCTGGCGGCGAATAATCCTTCCATTCAGGCGGCCGGAAAAGAACCGGGCAATGAAGAATTTTCGCTCACCAAGTAGCGATCCTGCTTCATTGCTCTAGAGTAACGCAGTTTCCGAGCTCCGCATCGGAACTCACCATGTCGCCATCAGACCCTAAGATTTCGTGGCCGGAAGTCACCAAATTCATCGGCCAGCTCAACCACGATCTGCGCAATCACTTGAACGGGATCGAATTACAATCCGCCTTTCTCGGCGAAATTGTCGAGGATCCGGAAGCGAAGGCTGAGATCAAACGTCTCCGCGAAATGACCGGTGAATTGGGCGCGCACCTGCAAAAGCTTTCCAATACCCTGGGCAAAATTCAGCCACAAATGATGGCATACCCGGCTTCCGATTTCGTGGAAGACTTACGCGCCAAGCTGACTCTGGAGCAGCCGGAACAATCGGCCGCGATCGAATGGAACGTTGCGTTAGGCGAACAGATGCTAAAGATCGATCCGCAGATTTTAACGGAGGCGTTTGTCGAGCTCCTGGCTAATGCGGACCGACACGGGCGGGGCGAAGGTCCGCTTGTCTTTGGAGCGCACGGTGAGAACGGGACGGTTGAATTCAACCTGCGCGAACCGAAAACGAAATTCGACGGGGCGACGGAAGATTGGGGAACCCGTCCGCTGCAACATATCGGGAAGAGTGGCCATTATGGCCTTGGTCTCTTCCGCGCTCGCACTATTTTCGAGGCGCATGATGCGCAGTATCGAGTCTATTTTGATCCGACCGCCTCGATCCTGGAGACCAACGTCTCGTTCCCGGCAAGCCGTTAGTTGTGATTCTTATTTTCCTCCTGCAGAACTTGATCGATGAGCGCTGAGAATCGACGCATCCTTATCATCGACGACGAGCGTCCGATCCTGATGACGCTCGCGGCATTGTTAGGCCGGCACAGTTATGAACCGGAAGTAGCGGCGAATGCCTCAACTGGGATGCGCTTGCTCGAAGCAAAAAAGCCGGCGCTCGTCCTCCTCGATCTGCAACTGCCTGACGCGGACGGTTTGCACATGCTCGAACAGATCAAAGCCTCGCATCCCGATACGCAGGTGATCATCTTGACGGCACACGATTCGTTGAGCAACGCGATCGAGTCAATCAAACGCGGCGCATATCATTTCATCAGCAAACCCTACACGCCGGAAGAGCTCCTCAGCCTGGTGGAGAAGGCGCTCGAAAAACAGGAGCTTCTCCGGGAAACGATCGAGCTTCGGGAGACGGCGCAGCGCCTCCAGAAGAAGCTGGCCCAGGCGGAGACGCGCCTTGCTCCGGTTTTCAACAGCAAGGCCATGCAGGAAATCGACGAGTTGATCTCGGCCATGGCGCCGTCGGAGGCGAACGTGCTGATCACCGGCGAAAGCGGCGTGGGGAAAGAAGTGATCGCGAACGTCATTCACAGCCGGAGCCGGCGCGCGGACAAACCAATGGTGAAACTGAATTGCGCCGCCTTTCCGCAAGCAATGATCGAAGGCGAATTGTTCGGTTACGTAAAGGGAGCGTTTACCGGGGCGACGAACGATTTTCGCGGAATGATCGCGGAAGCAGAAGGGAGCACTCTCTTCCTCGACGAGATCTCCGAGATGCCGGCGGAATTACAGACACGCTTTTTGCGCGTGCTGCAGGAGCGGGAGTTCCGCCCGTTAGGCAGCACCAAGACTCTCAAGGCTGATTTCCGGGTGGTGGCCGCAACGAATCGCCCGGTGCAGGAGGCGTTGGCGGAGAATCGGCTCCGCTCCGATCTCTATTATCGTTTGAACACATTTCAAATCGCGCTGCCAGCGTTGCGCGAGCGCAAGGAGGATATTCCGCCGCTGGTTTCCAACTTCGTGAAACGATTTGCCGAGCAGCTCGGAAAACCGGAGCCGACAATTACTCCGGAAGCGTTCCAGAAACTTCTCGACTACGGCTGGCCAGGGAATGTGCGGGAACTTCAAAACGCCGTCGAATACGCTGTCGTGCTCGCCCGCCAGGACCAAATCACAGTGAAGGAATTACCTGCGGAAGTACGCCTCCCGGTCGCGTTACAGCAGACGGAGCGCGCTGCCCAACGTGTGAATGGTCCCAGCGGCCGCACCCTCGACGATATGGAGCGAAACGCGATTCTCGACGCGCTCGCCCAGTGTCACGGAAACAAAAAGAAAGCCGCCGAGCTCCTCGGCATCCAGCGCCCAACGCTTTATAACAAAATGAAGCGCTACGCGATCCAGCTGTAGAAGAATACCCCCAACTTCGTAGATGCGGATCACGCCGCGAAATGGCAGCGTCCCTAACGAATGTCCGATGATCAGGTCAAAGTTCTGGAGCACGCCCGGCGGGATCTTGAGGGTGTGTCCGGGCACGAGTCCTCGCACCTCCTTCCGCTTTACCAGAAGTTTCTAAAAATCGAAAATTATCGGCTCCGTCTCCGCCACCAGGCGGGCGGCGGCGGCCGGGAAGTGTGCGCGAGCCGCGCTTCACTGATCGACGTTCTCTTGCGCCACATTTTTTCCTTCGCGAGCGCCGCGGCGATGGAAACAACGAAAACGAAAGTCATCCCGGTCAGCCTTGTTGCCTTGGGCGGTTACGGGCGCGGCGAACTGAATCCCGCGAGCGACGTGGACGTGATGTTCCTGCATGGCCACACCGGCAAGACGGTGCCTGACTTCCTTGCTCGTACGGTCGAGCAAACACTGTATTTCCTCTGGGACATCGGTTTCAAAGTCGGCCACTCCACCCGGACGGTGCGCGAGGCGGTGGCCCAGGCGAACGGTGAGATGGTGACGAAGACCGCGATGCTGGAAGCGCGGTTTCTCACCGGAGACTTCGATCTTTACCGACGTTTTCGCGCACAATTTCGCAGCCACTGCGTGCAGGGACATGTGAAGGAATACATCGCCGCGCGCATGGAAGACCAGACGCGGCGCCACGCCAAGTTCGCCAACAACGTTTATCTACAGGAGCCGGACGTGAAGCGAGGCTGCGGTGGTCTGCGCGATTATCAGAACCTGCTCTGGATTACGTATTTTCAGGAAGGCGCCCTAACGACCACACACCTCGTCGGCAAAGATTGGCTGAGCGCAGGCGACCGGCGGCGCATCGACCGGGCCTATGATTTTCTCCTGCGAGTGCGAACACAACTCCACTACACGAGCGAACGCAGCAGCGATGTTCTTTATCTCACCGTGCAATCGGAAGTGGCACGCCAACTTGGCTACAACCAGCCGAGTCCGGTGGCCCGGAGCGAAATGTTCATGAAAGATTACTATGAACATACGCGGAACATTTTCCGGATCACGGAGCGGCTGACGGAACGTTTCGCGACCGGAGCAGCGACAACTCCGCGTCGACTGTTCTTCCCGGTTCTATCCCGGCGACGCGTGCCGGAAGAACATTTTGGGCATTTCTTTAGCCGGAACGGCCAATTGCACGTCAGTGATCCTCAGCTTTTCGCCCGCCAACCGGCGGAGATGATGAAGGCCTTCGAGCATGCGCAGGAACGCAGACTCACGCTCAGCCCGGAATTGACCGATGCGCTCGGCCGACGGCTTCGATTCGTCAATCGCGACTTCCGGTATGGGAAGGCGCCGCGGGAAATCTTTGCGCGCATGCTCAATCGCAAAGGAGAAGCGGCACGCATTCTCCGTCTCATGCACGCGGCTGATTTTCTCGGGCGCTACCTGCCGGAATTCGGTCACCTGACCTGCCTTGTTCAACACGAGTATTTTCATCGTTACACCGCCGACGAACATACGCTTGTCTGTCTCGAGAAGCTTGACGCCCTGCAGCAAACTGATGATCCAAAACTGCAGCCGTATCGAAGGTTGTTCGAGAAAATCGCGGATCCCTACGTCCTGTATCTCGCCTTACTGCTGCATGACACCGGGAAAGGCGTCGGTGCACGGCCCCACTCGGAAGCGAGCGCACTTTTCGCGCAAGGAGTGGCGGTGCGCCTCCAGCTTTCATCAGAACAACGCCGCTCGCTTGTGCTGCTGGTCGATCATCATGTCACTCTGTCGAGCATGGCGCAGCGCCGGAATGTAGACGACCCGGCGACGGTGATCGAATTGGCGAATATCGTGAAATCGCCGTCGAATCTCGACCTGCTCATGCTTCTTACCCTCGCCGACGGTCAAGGCACGAGCGATCTTTGGTCAGATTGGAAGGAGTCGCTCGTCTGGAGTCTTTACAACGGCACGGCGCGTTACCTTCGCGATCAGGAAGGCTTTATCGCGCAAACGAAAATCGAACGCGATAAACTCCGCCAAGCAGTGATCGATAAGCTCGGTCCCGAATTCTCCGACGAAATCGAAGCGCACTTCGATTTCATGCCGGACAACTACTTCCGCGCTTTCGACGTCGAAGACATCATTGCGCATCTCAACCTGTTTCAGGATCTCTGGCGCAATCTCTATTTGCGCGAGATTCCGGCGACCACTCCGGCCCTGCGCTGGGAAGCCCTTCCGCAGGAGGGCCACAGCGTCGTCTCGATTTCCACCTGGGAACGGCAATATCTCCTGGCCAGCATCGCGGGAGCTTTCGCGGTCGCTTCCGTCAACATTCTGAGCGCCGATATTTTCATCCGGGACGACAATCTCGTCCTCGACGTTTTTCGCGTGTGCAATCAGAAGCTGCAACCGGTAACGGATCCGGCTGAGATCGCCGGGGTCGAGTCGATCCTGCGGATTGCCCTCGAGGAAGAGAGTTTCAATTTCGATCCGTTGCTTTCAAACGTCCGGCGGAAAACCAAGACACGCAGTTCCGAGATCGATTTTCCAACCCGCATCACGATCGAAAACAAGAGTCACCCGACCTGTACTCTGATCGAAGTGGAAACGTCCGACCGGCTCGGCCTGCTCTATGATCTTGTCTCCTGCCTCGGACGAAACAGTGTCTACATCACCCTCTCGCGCATCAACACCGAGAAAGGTGCCGCGATCGATACCTTTTACGTCGTCGACGCCGCCACGCGCGGAAAGATCACCGATGCAAAACGGATCGAACAACTGCAGCAGGAACTGCACGAAGCGACCCGCGCCCATGCCTAACGACGCCGGCCAACAAAAGGCGCTTGGCTGAAACCCGCCCCGCGTCTACCTTCCGCCTCCCACTTTTTATGAATGTCTTGATCCTCGCTGCCGGTTATGCGACCCGCCTTTATCCGCTGACTGAGACGAAAGCCAAGCCCCTTCTCGAAGTCGCAGGCAAGCCGATGATTGAATGGGTGCTTGATAATCTCGCCCCGATTCCGGATATCGAAACGATCTACGTCGTGACGAACGATAAATTCGCGACGGATTTCCAGAACTGGGCGGACGGCTACACCAATCAGCATCCGAACCTTAAATTCAAGATCGTGAATGACGGTTCGCGGAGCGATGCGGACAAACTCGGCGCAATCGGCGACATTCGCCTCGTCATCAATCGTGAGGATTTAACGCGGGCGCCGTTGATCGTAGTCGCGGGTGACAATCTTTTTAGCGAGCCTCTCGACGATTTCGCTGCCGCGGCGAAGGGCTCTGAAGCGATGCTCGCGACTTACGACGTGGGTGATCTCGAAGCGATGAAAAAATATTCGGCGATTCAAACCGATGCCGCTGGTGTGATCACTCGTTTCGAGGAGAAGCCGGAAAAACCCGAGACGACGCTTACCGGCATTGCGCTTTATTATTTCGCACCCGCCACACTCGAACTTTTTACGACCTACATCGCGGCGGGGAACAATCCGGATCAACCGGGACGTTTCATTCAATGGCTCTACACGCGGCTTCCAGTGAAGACATACCAGATCAAGGGAACCTGGTATGATATCGGGAGCAAAGAGACGCTGGAGAAAGCGAACGAGATCTTTGCTCAGTTCGTCAGCTAAAGATACGCCGTGGGCCGGGCCTTAGTGCCCCGATCCGTTGTGAAATCTTGAGTCAATCGGGGCACACAGGCCCCTCCCACATTGTTTACTTCAGGCGACCTTCATCGAAATCGATAAGGTCGAAGTAGGTGTTGATATCCTGGCGCGCCGCGCCGCCAGCTTCCTTCAGGAAATGCGCAAATCGCGCCTTCTTTTCCGCGGTGTCGGGATGTCGTGAAATCATCGACTGATTCCACTGCTCGATCTCTTCCGGAGGATGCGACGCGCCGTTTTTTGAAATCCACTCGAGAATGGCCGCGTCGTCCGGTTGTTCGTTTGCCAAATTTTCGAAGGCATCTGGGTCGATCGCGAGAAATTCGAGAAGATGCTTATCAAAGCCCACGGTCTTGTAGTTGTAACCCTCCAGCAAGCCGCGACGATGAAGCCGCGCTTTGTCGATCAAACGCGGGAGATGAACATAACCGCCCAACCGCTCATACGGACTACGCGGGAACTGCCGGGCCATCGCCGGGAGAGGCATCAGGAAGTGGCCGGCAATCCAAACGGATGTTCGGGCGGCCGGCGCGGTTTCCCACTATCAGACGGCTTGGTCGATTCAACGTCAGCCAGCAACTCGGCCTGCTCCAACGTCTTCTGACCGATCACCAATTGACCGCAAAACGTACCGCCTTTTTCGACATTAATCGATCGAGCGACGACGTTGCCATCGAGCGATCCTTTACTGCGAATCGCGACATCTGTTTGCGCGACAACATCGCCGGTCATTTTCCCGCGAATCTCAATCGAGCCCACACGAACTTGGCGAAAAAATTGCACGTCAGCTTTTTTCCCGATCACGACGAGGCCGGCGCTGAATTTCCCCTGTACTTTGGCCGGAGCCCGAAACTCTGCTTTCTCGGCGCATTTCAGAGTACCGCGCAGCTTGCCTTCGATAATGGCGGAACGACAAACAACACTGCTACTGCTCAAGTCACCGGCGGCAGTGACATGCACTTCGCCGTGAGTGCGAATGGAGCGGCTGAAAGCGGTGTCGATCTTGTAGTCGCGCAAATCCATATGGACGCTGCACGACGGGCAGATAGTCGAACTCGCCGCAGAACTGATTTCCTGTTTCGTTCCGCAATCGAAACAGGCCACCGCCGAAATCCGGGGACGGCCCCAGAGGCCTCCGACGCGCTGCAAAAACGCCTGCGCGGTCGATGCGCCTCCGCTGACCAGAGCCGATTTGGTTTCCGCTCGGTCTGCCGCAGCGACTGGGTAGTGCTTGCCGCACTGACGACAAATCGTGTTCCTGGCCGCGGCATACTCCATCTGCTTGAAGCCGCAGTGTGGACACTCCACGCTGAGCTTGGCGGGCGAGTTGGCCACAGAAGTGCCCTGCTACTGTGAACTTAGGGACGAGACGCGAAGGCCGCTGTCTTCGAAGCCGGGGCGTCGTCATTGCGGACGATTTCCGGTCGACTGGAACTGCTGCTGTTGTTACTGCTTAGCGGTTTCCCGCTGGTCACCTCAGACTTACCAATGAAAGTAGCGCCTTCCTCAATCACAAGGCGAGCCGCTTTCAAATCGCCCTGCAGCGTGCAGCGCGACTTCAATTCACAACGTTCGCCGACGGTGATATTGCCATGTACTTTACCGTAAACCGTGATTGACTTGGTTTTAATCTCGCCACGAATATCGGCGTTTTCACCGATCGTTAGCACGCCATCGGAGTGAATCTCGCCTTCGATCTTGCCGTCGATCATCAGCTCCTTTTGAAATTTAATGCTTCCTTTGATCTCTACATCTTTCGAGAGAACATCTTTGCCAGTTTGCTCGGCCATATATTTTTGCTCGGTCATGGTTGGTTGTTTGGGTGTTTCCACTCGATAAGAAGAAACAGGGTTCTCCTCAGCAAAAGTCGAGCCGGACGGTGAAGTTTCGACCGGCGGAGGGGATTTTTGCGGGATAAATTTCTTTAACACGCATCATAATTAGAAGCCTCAGCTCTCTATGTCAACGCTGACCCTGTCTAAACGTCAGAATTTTTGAATTATTTCCGCACGCGATAGGTTTTACAGGTCTGATTTTGCGCCGTGAGCGCCAAAAAAGCCGGCGCTTGCGAGGGAGAACGATCGAGGACGCGGCAAATCGCCCTTTCGGTTGGCTTGCTGCCCAGGATAGCCGCGGAATTCTCCGCGACTCGATCCGCGTCGTAGGCCAAAACCCATTGCACTTCGTGTTGCCGAAGAATCGTCTCCGCTTCCTCAGGCGTAGTGCTGAGATAAAAACGCGCGCTTTCCACGATGCCGGGCAGACTCTCGTGAGAGCTGCCCGCAACGGTCGGCTGGCCCGACCAGTAGGCCGTGGCCGGAGCAAGCCACCACGGAGTCAGGACCGGGGTGCGCGCCGGGCCGGTCAGAGTGCTGGCCGCGGCGCGCCATTGCTCCATTTCAATTCTCTTTTCAGCTCGACGCGCTGCGGTCTCTTGGTTAGGCCAAAACTGGGCGTCCCAAAAAATCAGGAAGGGCAGCAGAAGCAGCACGACTGCAACCCACCCAATCCATTTCTGCCTAACGACTGCGATCTGCGCCGGCAATGTGAGAAGAAAAATTACCACGAAGAAATAGCCCCAGCGCGCTTTCGACAGCGTGAGACCGAAGGCGAGCATACACAGGCCAAGAAAGGTCCAGGATATCGTGCCGTTCCTTCGCGCCATCAGGAGCAGGAGAGGACTGAGAAGAAGAAGTCCGCCAGACCAATCGAACCAAATTGAATTCGTTAGGCCAGGAGACTTGAGCTCGCCGATCGTCGCAGCCCAATTGCCGAAGAATGGCTGCGAGCCCGGCCATTCCGGCCAGCGCCGCTCGATCAGCGCAGCGAGCAGCATAACACCGAGAAAAACAAACCATCCGGTTCGACGCGATGACGCGCTCAACTTCAACCGCCGGCTAGCGAACGAGAAAAATGCCAAGCTGCCGAGGAGAATTAGCGGCTCATAAAGTGATACCCAGAGCGCCAGCCCCCAACTCAGTCCACTCGCAACACTCCATCCGGTTGACGGTTCGTTCTCAAGAATCCATTCCGCCGCAAATGCGGCGAGCAGCAGAAGGATCAAAAGCGATTGATGATCCGGTCGTCCGAGTGCCGTGCCATGCACAAAAATGGCGCTGAAAGCATAAACCAATAGAGCAGCATATCGCCCGGGTGCGGGAAAACGACGTGACCACCACCACAAAAACCAGCCGCCGACCAACGCCAACAGCGGTGAAATGATTGCTCCGGCCAGATCCAGCGGCTGGGCTGTCACAGGTGTCAGCGCCGCGGCAAGGCCCACGATCATGTAATCGAGAGGCGCAGTCGTGTGCGGAGTGATGCCGTTAGGAAAATTCTCGAAATCGTGGTGCCTTACGATACTGCCCGGATGTTCCGCAACCAGGCGGACCCGGCTCATCCGCGCATAACAATCTGCGTCCACGAAGTAGATCTTCCCGTTCAGGAAGACGTCGTGGTAATTCGCGCAACGAGTGATCAGGATGAGAGCACTCAGGATAAACAGCTCGAACGCGGATCGGATCCAGTGAGCTCTCACAAAAAGAAAATGGCCGGACATTTCATCCGAGATCGAAAAATTCGAAGGAACTGGCAATGAACCGCTGCAATCCAAAGCAAACTAAAGGTGCTTTTTAACGAAAGCCCGTCCTGGCGACGATTTCAGATATCTCTCGAAATCAGCGGCACGATTTCGGTCACGAAGAGCAAAATAAGTCTTGAGAGCCCACGGCTTCCATTTGGTCGTATACCGAACGGCGCCTCGGTTATGATCCGAAATCCGCTGCTTAAGATCCTCCGTCAGGCCCGTGTAAAAATGCTCCGGATCTCTCTGGCTCTGCAGAATATAGACATATACAAACGTCTTGCTCATCGGGGTTGGCTGGCCGAGTCGTAGCTCGCCACGTTCGGGGACGCAAGGTCAATGGGGTCCACCTCCGCTAAAGCTACGGCGCGACAGTCTTCGCTCTCATCTACGACGCGAGCGAAGACTGGGCCCACCAGGATTCGAACCTGGGACCAAGGGATTATGAGTCCCCTGCTCTAACCGCTGAGCTATAGGCCCGTTTACTAGGTGTAAATGATTGCCAGTGAAGATTCCACTCGCTTTTTCTTCGGTGATTTCCCCGGACACAACGTCGTGGCCCACCCAGGGTTTTATCATCGAACGCTTCGTGTCCTCCCACGCTCTGTTTGCCGTGCTTTTACAGGGGCCGACTTTCGACACGAGGAGCAGAAAATGGCGAGTCTTTTTCCTTTTCGGGTAACAGCACCAAAATTACGTAAATTAAAAGCTTGACGCCGAACGGCGACTTTCAATAAAAGCAGTGTTTATGAAAAAGGAATCTTCTCAATACTCTAATCCACGCATCCTAAGTTGTTTTCTTCTTTGCTTAGCCGGCATCTTTGTGGCGCTGCTGAGCTCTGGAGGGTTCTCATCCCAAGCCCAGTCGTGCAACTGGTCAGCGGGTCCGGACATGTCGAGTCCGGGAGTTCGCATGGTTGGCGTCTATTTCCCGGGTAATGGGAAGTTTTACGCAATGGGCGGCCGCATGTTCGACGGCGGTGGGGGGGAGTTTACCAGCCCGCTAGAGTATGATCCCGCCACTAACAATTGGACGACGAAGTCGGCCACCTACCCAGATAACCTGGTGAACAATATGGCTTGCGGGGTGATGACTGACAGCGGGACGTCGTATATCTACTGCGTCGGCGGCTCGGAGTCCGCCGCCTCGACGGTGACCGGTCGCGTCTTCCGCTATAACCCTCTCACTGACACCATCAGTACCGTTAACGCTCCGTGGCCTTCGGGTGACTCAAACATCCTGCCCGGCGGCTTCAGCGTCCTGAACAACAAGCTCTACATTCTGGGTGGGTTCAATGTCAACGTAGGTATGGATGACCAGATCTGGGAGTTTACTCCTCCGGGCACCTGGGTGCACAAGAGCACGGTCCTGCCGACGCAGCTGGGCTATATCCCGACCGCCACTATTGGCAGCAAGATCTATACAGGCGGTGGCAGCACTTGGGACGGCACCACTCTGCAGGATAGCAACTTCTCATTTGTTTATGATCCCGCAGCAAATACGCTCGGCAACATTGCTTCCATCCCGAGAGCCACCGGCGAAACACGGGGCCTAAACTTCAACGGCCAGATGTATGTCATGGGTGGCGGCAGAGTCTCGCCCAACCCCTCCAATGAGGTGGACATCTATGATCCAGGCACTAACAGCTGGTCCGTCGGCACGCCATTTAACAACCCGCGACGTAACTTCCCGACCGACACCGACGGCACCAGTACTATCTGGCTCTCCGGTGGCTATGACGTTGACGGTGTCACTCCGTTGAGCTCGATGGAAATCTTCTCCTGCGGCGGTGGCGGCGGCATTACACTCACGGCGGATGTGGTCAGACGTAATGGCAACCGCGTGGTGATTTTGACTTGGAGCCCAGCGGATGGCGGCCAGGTAAACATTATGAAGAATGGTAACGTTAAAGGGACGACGGCCGATGACGGAAACATTCAAATCAATGTCCATCAGCAGACCGGAACAGATTTCTATCAGGTCTGTGAAACAGACTCGGGCGACTGTTCGAACGCAGTCAGAGTTAGGCTCCAGTAAAGTCCTGGTTTTGCACAATCACGCCTAGCAATTGCCGCCGGGAGTCGTCCGATCCGACTCTTGGAAGGCTCGCGAGGTAACTCTCAAACAAGGGCATTCAGCGAATCTGCTGAATGCCCTTTTGACTTTGAACCCCTCGGAAATCCCGTTCTACTGTCAACCAATCTCCATGACCAGGGCGCAAACGCGGCAGCGATTCCACGGGTCACCGCGGCCATGTTTTCACTGACAACTCCGCTAAGCTGTTTCAAGGGAAAGTTATCCAATCGTTGCCCAAAGGGCGAACTTCTTCCGATGGCATTAATTGTCTGAAATTCGTCATGAGACATTTCGCAATCGACCTTATCCTAAAAGGATGAAGCCGCGGCGCATCGGGATCGTTGGTTTCGATCAGGTGGACGCCCTCGATCTGGTTGGACCGGCGGAAGCATTCGCAACTGCCCAGGTAAATGACGCGGACGGCAATCCGACCCGCGCCTACGAAGTGGTGGTTCTCGGCCTAACGAACTCGCATTTCGTTGCCGAGTCGGGCATAGTTTTTCAACCGCAGGCAACTCTGCGCGGCGCTCCGACCCTCGACACCATTATCATCCCCGGGGGCGCCGGCCTGCGTCGCGCCGATACCAACCGCGCCGTCGCGCGCTGGATCGAAGCCCGCGCGAAAAAGACCCGTCGCATCGTCTCGATCTGCACCGGCATCTACGCGCTGGCCGCAACCGGTCTGCTCGATGGCCGGCGGGCAACGACCCATTGGCGGTTTGCGGCCGATGTGGGCCGGCGATTTCCAAACCTGCGCGTCGAGCCCAACGCGCTCTTCATTCGTGACGGCAATTTCTACACCTCGGCTGGAGTGACCGCTGGTATCGACCTCGCGCTTGCCCTGATCGAGGAAGACCTCGGGCGGAAAGCTGCTCTAAGGGTGGCGCGCGATCTGGTCGTTTATTTGAAACGACCGGGCGGCCAGGAGCAGTACTCGGAGCCGCTACGCTTTCAGACGATAGCGACCGATCGGTTAGCAGAGCTCGCCAGCTGGATCGCGACCAACCCGCAGCGCGATCTTTCGGTCGTGGCCCTGGCCAATCGTGCCTGTCTTTCCCCACGCCACTTCGTCAGGCGTTTCAAGGCGATCTTCAATCAAACGCCCGGCGCCTTCGTGCAGGACCGCCGACTGGATGAAGCCCGGCGCCGTTTGTCGGCCGAGAACCTTTCGATCGATGCCGTGGCCGCTTCCGTCGGGTTCCAGAGCGCGGATGCGTTTCGGCGGGCTTTTCGCCACCGCTTTCGCATCACGCCCGCAAGGTATCGACGAAATTTTGGATTGGATGAGAATCCAACTCCATAAGAAGTCGACCGAGGCGCAGCCGCGATAGGTCATAGGTTGCATTTTTCACCGGCGAAGAACCTCGATAGCCATGCCGGATCTTGCCGGGCGCCCAGTTGGCGCCCGGCGTTACCCGAGTTATCCAACCATGACTTACATTGCGGGTGCTCCGATTCCTGATCTTTCGGGAGACGACGGAACCGGCTTAAGGCCTGTCCGGCGCAAAATTTCGTCCTTGTTAGGTTGATTTGTGCCGTCCGGATTGACCTTGGCGATGATTCCGTGTTCGACGCCCGAGTCATCAACATACCGACCACAGATATAGCCTCGTGCGTTGATTCCGTTGAGAGAGGTAAAAGCTGATCCCGGATAATCAAATGTGACAAACTCATCTGGCGTCATGAAGAAGAGGCCATGGGTAATGCCTGCCTCGTCAGCATAACGGCCGACAACCCAATTGGAGTCGTTGTTTCCAAACAGAACCGTCCCCACTGAACCCTCAGGGTCGATCGGATAAGTCAGCGTACCATCGGCATCACGGAGATACCCATGGGTAACCCCATCGGCATCTACATAATAACCAGTCGCCTGGTTGGACGTATTTACCTGATAAGCAAGCGTCGCGGTGGCGTCAGGAATGGCGAATGTCGTAACCGACGTATCAGTGAAGCCAAGGAAAGCTTCCTGAGTAATGCCGTCATTTTCGACAAAACTTCCGGCAACCTGGCTATAATTACTTATCCCTAATGGGATGGTGCTAGAAACGTCGGGAAGATCGAATCCCGTGAAGGCGCCACTCATCAGGAGGTAGCCGTGAGTTGTGCCGTCGCTTGCAACCGTATAGTTGCCGCACATCTGACCAGCGTTATTAATTCCTCGATTCTGGGTCACGTTACCGGTGTCGTTAGGCTCGACGAACGTTTTCTTGAATCCGTAGCGCCCGCGAAAGAAGCCTCGCGTCACTCCCGCAACCGGATCAACTACCGCGCCGACGATGTCGCCACGATCATTAATCTTCTGTGGCTCCGTATTCCTTCCCATCCCGGAGATATCGAACGTCTCAACCACTTCAATTGTTGCGCCCGAAGCGGCCGTTCCGATGAGCGGTAAGCCAACTAAGGCCGCGATAACATAAATAAACCCATGTCTTGTTTTCATGATACTAATTTCCTTTTTGTTTGATTATTTCGTGTATGACTAACGAACGAAGATCGAATAGCCTCGATTTGGCAGAAATGACGAAAACCGGACAAAAGTTGACACGGGCGATCTGACAGGTGGATGTGCAGTCGAGGCCAGGCCTTTTAGCACTAAGATTTCGGCCCGCCCCACAACGAAGCCGGGAGGACACGAATGCAGGCATGGCGCGTGCTGAAATTCGTTCTACCGACCTGAAATTTTCCACTGGAATTTTCTGCAGGTCCGACAGATAGAAACCGCCCGCAATTTTTCATGTCCAAAACGAACAAATCATCGCGCAAGACCAAGCGCATCGTTCTCAAGTTCGGATCCGGCATCCTGACCCGACCGAATGCGCCGGGTCTCGATCTGAAGCAATTCGCCCGCATCAGCGCGGAAGTGGCGGCACTCATTCGAGCTGGTCACCAGTGTGTCACAGTGACGAGCGGAGCGGTCGCCGCTGGAACCGCCACGCTGACGCTCAGCGAACGTCCAACCGACCTGGCCACCGCCCAGGCCAGCGCGGCGATCGGCCAATCGAAACTGATGCGCGCCTGGGAAACGGCTTTCGCGCGCTACAAACTCAATGTGGCGCAGCTTCTTCTGACCTACAGCGATCTCGATAGTTACGTGCGCCGCGCCAACGCCGGCAACACCCTCGAGCGCCTCTTGTCCGCGGCAAATGTGGTGCCGATCATCAACGAGAACGATTCGGTGGCAACGGAAGAATTGAGTTTCGGAGATAACGATCGCCTCTCGGCGGAAGTCGCGATGCTGGCCGGAGCGGACTTGCTTGTTATCCTGACTGGAGTCGATGGATTGCTCGACGCCAGCGGCAACGTCATTCCACGAGTGCGCGATGTGGATGGGGCAAAAAGACTGGCGAACGGGAGCAAAGGCCGCTTCTCTGTTGGCGGAATGATTTCGAAACTCGAGGCAGTCAAAATGGCGGTGCACGCGGGCATCACGACGGTGATCATCAATGGCCGCCATCCCGAACGGATCGCGGCCGCGGTTGCCGGGCAAGTGACTGGCACCCGTTTTACCGGCAGGGCACAGCCGGCGCTCGCTTACCGAGGTCGTTAGGCGACGCGACTACGAGCAATAGCGATGATGTCGTTGCAGGAAGAAATTTTGCAATACGGGCAACGCGCCCGGGTCGCCGCGCGTTTGCTCGCGCAACTCGATGCGGGGCAGAAAAACGCGGCCCTCCTTGCGATGGCTGATCAAATCGTGGCCGATTCGGACGCCATTCTGGCAGCGAACGAAAAGGATCTTGCGCAGGCGAAAAGTAACGGCCTCTCCCGCGCCATGATCGACCGGTTGCGGTTGAATCCAACCCGTCTTGGAGAAATGGCGCAGGGAGTTCGCGACGTCGCCGCTTTGCCGGATCCGGTGGGCGAAGTGATTCGCGAATGGAACTCGGCCAACGCGCTGCGCATCGCAAAAGTACGGGTTCCGATCGGTGTCGTTGGGATCATCTACGAGTCGCGTCCCAACGTCACGAGCGACGCCGCTGTCCTTTGCACCAAGACGGGCAACGCGACCATCCTGCGCGGTGGCTCGGAAGCCATTCATTCCAACATCGCGATTGCTGAAGCGCTCCGCCAGGGAGGAGCGAAGGCCGGGATTCCCGCCGATAGCATTCTCCTCATCCCGCGAACGGATCGCGCCGCGGTTCGGCACATGGCCGAAATGGATCGCTACATCGATCTGATTGTTCCTCGGGGCGGAAAGGCGTTGATCGAAGCGGTAGTCGACGCCGCTCGTATGCCGGTGATCAAACATTCTGACGGGATTTGTATCGTCTACGTCGATCGCGCGGCCGACCTCGACATGGCCGTGGAAATTGTGACAAACGCCAAGACGCAGCGCCCCGGCGTCTGCAACGCCATCGAAACCGTCCTCGTCCATCGCGACGTCGCTCCCGACTTTTTGCGCAAACTGGCACCTCGCTTCACGGAAAAGAAAGTCGAACTGCGCGCCGACGACTTCGCATTCGCGGAACTTACAGCACTGAGTTATCAGCCGCTGCGTCTCGCCGCGGAAGCCGATTGGCAGACAGAATATCTCGATCTTATTCTCGCTCTGCGGGTGGTTGATTCGCCTAACGCCGCCATAGCGCACGTCGGCCAATTCGGTTCGCACCACAGCGATTGCATTGTCACGCGTGACGAGGTGACAGCAGAACAGTTCCTGCGCGAAGTGGATTCAGCGACGGTTTATTGGAATGCTTCGACGCGTTTCACGGACGGCGGTGAATTTGGTTTTGGCGCGGAGATTGGCATCAGCACGGATAAACTTCACGCCCGCGGTCCGATGGGCTTGGAGGAACTGACGACCTACAAGTACGTCATCAGGGGCACCGGTCAGGTGCGGACGTAACACAGGCTTCCAGCCTGTCACGTCGAGCGGGCATCCTGCCTGCGAGAATCATTCCGTGCGCAATGCTGTCATTGGTGTCACGCGCATCGCGCGCCGAGCCGGCAAAAAACACGCCAGCAGTGCCGCGGATCCAAGCATGACGCTCGCACTTATCAACGCCATCGGATCGCTCGGGCTCACCTGATACAAAATCCCGGCGAGCACTCGTCCTAGTCCCAGAGCCAGCAACAACCCAATGCCGAGGGCGAATGCAGTCTGGAGCGCTCCTTGTTTCATGATCAAGGCAAAGACGTCGCGTCGATCCGCGCCAAGCGCCATCCGGATCCCGATCTCGCGCGTGCGGCGCGCCACCGCATATGCTTTCACGCCATACACCCCCACGACGGCAAGGAGCAAAGCAATGCCGCCAAAGACGCCAAACAGGATCGCGGCAAAACGCACCGCCCACAGCCCAACGTTCTTTTCCACGATGTTTTCGAACGGCTCGATACGCAGAATCGGAATTGTCGGGTCCACTTCGCGCAGAGTTTGCCGCAGCGTCGGAATCATGGCGTTGACCGCCGCTCGATCGTCGCGCGCCAGCCGAACCTGGAGGATCACTCCGCCGCTGTAGGCTTGCGCCAGCGGGGCGAAGATCCGGCGTGGCACTTCACTGTCGAGCACCTCGTGCCGATGTTCGCTCACGATTCCCACGATCGTGAAATCGTTAGGCGAGCCGTCCGTCTCCGGCAAAGTGTAGCGCAAATGCTGCCCGAGTGCGTCGCCCTTCGGGAACATCTTTTTCGCCATCGTTTCATCGATGATTAGAACGCGCGGTGTGTTCTTGTTCTCCGTCTCGGTTTCGGTGAAATCCCGTCCGCGCAAGAGACGCACGCCGATCGTGTCGAACCAACCCGGCGTCACGGCCGTGAATAGTCCGCCCGCTCCCGGCTCCGGAGCCTTCGGGTCCGTCTTGGCGGCCACGGTTTCATCAAACCGCATGACCCGCCGGGAATTGGTGATGTTTCCGTAGGGCAACATCGTGGTCAGAGCTGCGGACTTGACCCCGGGGAGTTCGCGCACACGGTGCAGCGCGGCAAACATGGTTCGGCGCGCCGCCTCTTCATCCTGCCGGCCAAGGGTGAAGTCCATTTCCGTCGAGATACCGTTATGTCGATCGAACCCCGGGTTGAATGCCCCGGCCTTGAGCGCAGCCCGGAAGAATAATCCCGCGCTGAAAAGCAAAGTGAGCGAGAGCGCGATCTGCGCCATCACGAGCAAATGCCGCGGCGCAAAAAAACGATTGAGCCGCCCGAGATGCGCCGGTTCCCCGACCTGCTGCTTCAGGTCATTTACCAAATCGGCGCGGGAAGCTTTCATCGCCGGGCCGAGGCTGAAGAGCATGGTGGCGATAAGGCAAATCAGGAACGTGACCGCAAGAACCAGCACATCCGGCCGCATATGGAAGACGATGGAGAAGTTCATCGTTCCGAAAAGATTGCCTAACGAGCCGACAAGAAGACCGTTGCTCCAGAGACTGATGAGCAAACCCAGTGCACCGCCGGCCACGGCAAGGATCATACCTTCGCAAAGCAATTGCCTGACAATTCGCCAACGGCTCGCCCCGAGAGCAAGACGCAAGGCGATTTCCTTGGCCCGATTTGCTCCGCGTGCCAGCAGCATGTTGGCGAGATTCAGACACGCTATGAGAAGAACCGCCCCCGCCATGGCGAGGAGGAGCGTGCCGATAAGTCCGACCGGTCCATCGTCTGATGGCGTCGTGCTGATGCTGAAACGCGACGGCGACTGAATTTGCAATTCACGCGTTCCAACCGAATCGGGCGGCTGAATCGCGGTCAATCGCTTGGCTAAAGCCGGGAGGCGCGGCTTGGTGGAGTCGATTGTTAGGCCAGGACGCATGCGCGCGACGATGTTCAGCGTGTAGTTCTTCGGCGCGTTCAGGGGCATTTTGCCGCTGGCATCGCTGAAGGCCGAACCCAGCTGCGAATAGACGCCCAGCGGCAGCCAGAGATCGGGCGCGAGCAAAGCATTCAGCCCGGCGAATCCGTCCGGAGTCACCCCTATTAGGGTGTAGCTCTGACCATTCACCGTTAGCGGTTTGCCAATCAGATCCGCCCGGCCGCCGAGTTTTTTCCAATACGGATAACTGGCCACTACCACCGGAATCCCGACGTCAGGCCGGCATTCTGATTCATCGTAAAAGCGGCCGACCGCCGGCTTAACTCCCATGAGCGAGAAGAAATTCGCCGAGGAGAGGAAAACGAAGCTGCGCCGCATGCCTTCGTCGCGTCCGATCCCAGCGAGGGCGAAACCTGTCGCCGCAACATCTGCAAAAACGTCGTTGTTCTCGCGCAACGTGGTGAATTCGTTGTACGAAAACGGACGGTAATCGTGCGCGGCACCCTGCCGGGCTGTGAAAACGTTCACTACCTCCGACGGCCGCAACGGGACGACTGGGCGCAGTATCACCCCGTTGACGAGAGCGAAGATGGCGGAGTTGACGCCGATCGCGACCGCGAGCGTAAGCACCGCAATCAGGGTGAAGCCCGGCGTTTTGATCAGCTGTCGAAAAGCGAACTTAAAATCCTGTATCATTGTCAGTGAGATGATCCTGACGCGGGGTTTGGATTCAGAAAATTTCCAGCGAACCATGGCAACGAGCTGCGACAAAACGGCTTTCGGGCCTCAATAATCAGAAGTTGCCCAGCGATTCAAAGATGAGAGAGTCGACCGTACGAATGGTTGAAGGGTCGTATTGGGGGCGCGTTCGGCACACATTGTTCGTGACCGCCCTCTGTGTCCTGGCGACGGCTGCAAGTACCGGAACGCCGCCAACGATCGGCGAGCAACCGGGAGGCGGCGTCCTGGTGCCCAGCAACCAGCTAATCACTCCGATCGGAAAAACCGTGCGGATTGAAGACGAGCGACCAAAGGATTTGGCCCTGTCGCCCGACGGCAAATTAGTCGCGGTTCTGGCGCAGAGGTGCCTCTGCTTGTTTAACGCGGAAGGCGGCGGCCGGGTGGCTTATATGACGCTCAAGCCCGGACCGCTCGGACTTGCATGGATGCCGGACAGCCGCTCGCTCTTCGTCTCGGGCGATAATGCACAGATAAATCGGATCCAGTTGGTCGGAAACTCTTGGAAAAACACCCACTCTTTCCTCGTGGCCGATCCTTATGTCCCGCCCAGCGTCGAGACCGCTCCCATCGATCAATCAAAACTCGAATGGCGGCCCACGTCGCGTGAGCATCTTCATCTCGCTCCGACAAAGGAGCCATCGAAACAGCACGGCAATCCACAGGTGACGGGCCTTGCTGTTTCCCCCAAGGGCGATCGTCTCTACGTCGCGCTCGGAATCCGCAACGCCATTGCGGTGGTGGACACCGCGACCGAGGAAGTCATCACTGACGTTCCGGTAGGTGTGGCTCCTTACCGCATCACGCTGTCAGCCAATGGAGACACACTTTTTGTCGCGAATCGCGGCGGGCGCGCCGCGCAACCCAATGAACCGCAGGATTTCTCTGCTGGTGCGTCGATTCGAATCGATCCGGCAACCGGAGCGGCCCTCCGTGGCAGCATCTCGGTCATCGATACGAAAACATATATAACGAACGAAGTCGAAGAAGGCCGGCAGCCCGCCGGACTAACGGCCTCGCCGGACGGACACACCCTCTACGTCGCGAACTCAGACGATGATACCCTCGCCGTCATCGACATTGCGGCGCGTCATATTCGGAGCAGCTTGTCATTGCGGCCCGCTCAGGACGTCGGATTCGGTCAAATGCCAACCGATGTTGCCTTGGCAGGAGATGGGAAGTCTCTCTATGTCACGTGCGGGGGCGCGAACGCAGTCGCAGTCATATCCCTCCCTGAATTCTCGCTCCGCGGTTACCTTCCCACAGATTGGTTTCCAATTGCGGTCACGGAAAAAGGTGGGCGACTGTTCGTTGCGAACGAAAAAGGAATTGGAGCTCGCTTGCCGACTAAAGAAGGAGCTTTCCGATCCTACGGCAGCATCGGGACAGTGCAGTTCATTTCGCCAGAAGCGCGCCGCGACCTGACAGCGCTGACCCGGCGGGTGGCCTCGAACAATCACTGGGACATGGCAGAGGAGGCAGCGCGACCAACGCAAAAGCCAGTGCCGGTTCCGGAGCGCGTTGGAGAGCCGTCGCTTTTCAAGCACGTCGTTTACATTATTAAGGAAAATCACACCTACGATGTCGACCTGGGCGACATCCCACAAGGTAATGGAGCGAAATCACTTTGCATTTTCGGTGAGGATGTCACGCCTAACGAACACGCTCTGGCTCGCCAGTTCACCCTCCTCGACAATACTTATACGAGCGGCAGCAATTCTGCCGACGGCCATCAATGGACAGACTCCGCCCTCGCCAATGCCTACGTAGAACAGAACTTTGACGCCTATGTCCGTAGTTATCCGTTTAATGGCGGCGATCCCCTTGCCTGCTCGCCCGCAGGTTTCCTCTGGAATGCTGCCGCGCAGGCTGGAAAATCGGTGCGCGTCCATGGCGAGTTTGCGAACAAGCCTCTCGTGACTGGTCCCATTCCCGGAGAGCGGCCGACTTGGTCTGAGCTCTGGCACGATTACAAAACCCAGGGGCATAAATATCGGATCATTGCCGGAACGGACAACGCAGCCCTGCGCCCGTTTCTGGATACGAATTACGTCGGATTCCCGCTTACGGTCTCCGATCAATGGCGAGCGGATCAGTTTATCTCCGAACTCAAAACCAACGAATCGACCGGCGTTTTTCCCGCGCTCTCTATTCTCCTTTTGCCGAGCAACCATACTGCCGGAACGACGCCCGGATTTCCCACGCCCCGGGCATTAATCGCAGACAATGATTTGGCTTTGGGCCGAATCGTTGAGGCGATCACCCATTCGCGATTCTGGTCCGATACATTGATCCTGGTAATCGAAGATGACTCGCACTTCAGTCTGGATCATGTAGACGGTCATCGGACCGTAGCGTTTTGCGTTTCGCCCTACACCCGGCGCGGCGCCGTTGTGAGCGAGTGCTATAACCACACTTCCTTTGTGCGCACAATCGGTCTCACCCTGGGGTTGCCGGCAATGAACCGGTTCGATCGCACCGCCACCCCGCTCACGGCCTGCTTCACCGATAAGGCCGACTTGCATCCGTTCACGCATGTCGCGAACCGTGTGCCTTTGGAAGAGATGAACCCACCCCTCATCGGGTTGCGAGGCCAAGCTCGGCACCTGGCGGCGGCTTCCGGGCGGCAGAATTGGTCGAAGCCGGATCAGGCTGACCCGAACGTCGTGGCTCGCGCGGCGTGGAACACACAGCGGCCGCATGAGCACTTTCCTCTCAAGTATTTCGATCCGGGCGACGATTCCGATTAGTCAGTGACCCACGGTCGCTGAAAGTTACATTTGCGGTTGCGTGGCTGACAGTCCGCCGCAGTTTGGACCTGCCATGGGAATACCTGTCCAGAGTCTTCATATTGGAATGCAAGTACGTCACCCGCGCTATGGGGTGGGAATGATCAAGGCGCTAACGCAACACACCGCGGATATCACGTTCGATGACGCTCCGCGCACGGTCGATCCTGCGACGAGCGAACTCACCAGCGCCGAACCAACCGCTCGCCTGACGGAAATGGAGATGCCGCTTTCCGCCCTTATCCGAGAAACGGCGCAGGCTATGGCTGCCGCATTCGGCTTGGAAAAACCCGATCAACTGGTCGAAGGCCTGGCGAACCGTTGGCAGCAAGGCACACTGACGCTTCGACCGGCTGACGCTTCCTTACAGGCCAAGGACCTTCCGCTCGAAACGTTTTTTCACAAAATCGTGATGATCCGCAACAACCTGCGTGTCCTCGAGCAAAAGGTGAACGCAAATGAAAAGCTCAGCGATGCCGACAAGTTTGATCTTCAGCAATATATCACGCGCTGTTATGGCTCACTGACGACGTTCAATGTCCTGTTCAAGGACAAGGAAGATCAGTTCAGGACGAGCGAAAAGTGACGAATCGAAGGTTCGTTTGATACGAGCTCAACAGAAGTAACAACCACGTAACTTTTGATCGTTTGTAGCAATGGCGACGCATGTTGATCCTCGCAACATGAAATCTTCCAAATACCTCTCCTTCATTTTAATCGCACTTGTTGGCCTAACGGTCGTGCCCGCACGCGCGTTCACGGTGGATCCACCGGAGCAGAACCGGTCGAGTTTCGTTCGATTACGCGGACCGGGCTTCGGCAACGTACAAGGAAAAGTCATGATCGGGAAATTGCCGGCACCGATCGCGCACTGGGACGATAATTTGATCGAATGCTACGTGCCGGAAGGAGCGGCCCTAGGAAAATCTCAGGTCGTCGTTCGCCCGCGCCAAGGTTTACCGCAGAGCAAGGCGCGCATGACCGTTCTGGCCCGTGAAGAACTTGCTGGGCGGTTCAAGTGGAGACTCAAACTGCCGGATCAATATGTAACTACGCGGCCCGTCATCGCCCCCGATGGCACTGTCTATGCGATGGGCAACTTCGGTCATATCTACTCGGTTAATCCCGATGGCACTCTTCGCTGGGTTGTCTCGCCTGCCGGCGGAGTTTCCGGGTGTATTGGGGTGCTGCCAAATGGAAATCTAGTTGTTGGCGGGGGCGGCGGGGTCCAGGCACTCTCTTTCGTTGACGGTTCTACTCTGTGGACTTTCCCGCTCCAAACACCGCTCCTGACTGGTCCCAACGTAGGCCCCGACGGAAATATCTATTCGGCCGATGATAGCCGCTGGTCCCAATCAGTCATTGGCGCCTTTATCCTCAACGCCAACGGCCAGCTTGTTTGGAGCGGTGGCAAATACTATCGGCGTGGCGGCGGATGGACGCCACAGGAGGTCAAGTTTGGCGGCGGCAATGCCTATTTTTGGTCCGACTACAGCTCAACGGGTGATCCGCAGGTTCTCGGAGGATTGAACGCACTCCATCTAGGCGGCGGTTTGTTCTGGCGGGTCGAGGACGGTGTTGGCATCTTTCCGGATGCGATACCGAATGGTAATGTCGCGCTCTTCCGCCCTTCAACAATTGAGATGCGCAATCTCAGCGGCACAACGATCTGGTCTCAGAATTTGAATCTCTTTGGCGGCCAGCCACAACTTGAAGCCGCCGTGGCGTCAGACGGGATTACCTACTTCACGACGACCAACGCCCAACTTCATGCGATCTCGCCAACTGGCCAGGTTCTTTACTCAAAGTCCATCGGGGGAATCATTAACTATCTGAGTGTCCGGCCGGACGGCAACCAGCTCGCGCTTCAATACCAGCCGAACTTTGGCATCGCGGCACAGATCCAAGGCTACGATAAGAATGCCTCGTTGCTTTGGTCCGAAGAGCTACCGATCGAGTTCGGCATGACCATCGTCTGCTACCAGATGATGGAGTACACCCCAATGGGTGACACTCTTTACTTTGGCACAGCGGGTCCATACACCAGCACCTACGAAGCTCAGTGCTACCTTTACGCGCTGGACCCGCTCTAAGAATCAACTTTAGTTAAAACCTAACCAAGACTAACACCAAGGGTTAGTCTGGGATCTCGGCTTCGACGAGTTTACCCAACAAAACTAGTGACTCTTGCCAGCCGAGGTAACAAGCCTCGGCTGGTATGACGTCGGGCACTCCTTCCTGCGTAACGTTTAATTCGGTCCCGCACGAAACCGCCTTCAAGGTAACCGTTACCTGCATCTCACCGGGCAGGTTTGCGTTGTCGAATTTGTCGGTATAACGAATGCGTTCGTTCGGCACCAGCTCGAGGTATTTGCCGCCAAAAGAGTGGCTGTGGCCGGTGCTGAAATTGGTGAAGCTCATTTTGTGACCGCCGCCAACTCTGGCGTCCATTTCGTGTAGCTTTGCGGTGAATCCGTTCGGCGGCAGCCATTTCACCATTGCATCGGGATCGAGAAAGGCCCGGTAGATCTTCTCAGGTGTAGCGCGCAGCACGCGATGGAGTCTGATAGTGTTTGGCATAGTAACTGTTCTCTCAGTTAGTCGGGCCGCCGCCGCAATAAGAAATTTGCAGCGCAGACGACATGCTCCCCCGCCGTCTGGTCACTGCGTCTTTTCCGCCAGGACCGCCTGGAGGCGGCTGTGTTACCGGCCGAAAACGTAAGCACCGTTACTGCCAGGCGCTCCCACAAGCACTCTCTGACCCGAGACCGAAACCGAGTCGCCGAAGGTGTAGCCGAGCCCGTCAGAAGGCGCTAGCGCCTTACGCTCCCTCCAGCCTGAGCCGCTCCGCACAAATAAATAGGCTACCCCAGCGTCGCCGGTAGCATCTTCGCCCGCGGTGACAATAGCGCGCTTACCATCTATCGCGACAGCCAAGCCGAATTCCGCGTAGGAATTGCCGTCCGAAGGCGCCAGTTGGGCCTCCTGGCTCCACGTGTTCCCATCAAAAGCGAAAACATACGCCGAGCCTGTTGGCTTTCTGTTGACTTCATACCCGAGGGCGCCGACGACCGCGCGTTTGCCAGAAATGGACACCGACATACCGAAGCGCGCGTTGTGCTGTGGATCCAACGGGATTAGTTCGCCTTCCTGGTTCCAAGTGGCGCCATCAAAAGCAAAAACGTACGCGGCGCCGGCGTTGTCATCTTGATCCCAAGCACCCACCAGAGCCCGATCGCCCGAGAGTGACACAGCGTCCCCGAAAACGTCGCTGGAGACGCCAGGCGTCAATTTGGCTGTTTGGGTCCAGGAGGCGCCATCGAAATCAAAAATATAGGAAGCACCTTTTCCCGGATCGCCGATGAGCGCGCGATTTTCAGAGAGCGAGACACTCAGACCAAAGTAACCGGCTACCGCACTATCATCCGCGATCAGTTCCGCTGTCTGCGTCCAAGTCGTGCCGTTCAATTCAAAAACATACGCAGTGCCCCCTGGGTAATGAGCCCAGGCGCCGATCAACGCGCGATTGCCCGAAAGCGACACGGACCGGCCAAAGCCGTCGCCATTCCCCGAGTCGGCACCCACCAGCTTCGCTTCTTGGGTCCAAGTGGTACCGTCCGAAACGAAAACATAAGCGGCGCCGGGACCGTTGTTGAGCGGTTGAGAAGCTCCGACCAGCGCGCGGTTCCCGAAAAGCGAAACCGAAAATCCGAAGTTATCATTCTGCTGGGCGTCGGAAGAGGTCAACCTAGTCTGCGGCACATTCACCCTGATTGCTTGCGCGAGAGAACGAGCCGAGGCCGGGCCAACTCCCGCATCTCTCGCCGCCTGGTCCAACTTCATCTGCGCAGAAATCGGCAACGGCCCGGAATTTCTTTCCGCCGCTACGGGAAAGGCGGGCACGAGCAGGAGTAGAAGAGCTAAAGCGATCGAGTTTCGTATTTTCATGGGAGACGGCGTTAGGGAGTGCGCGGATTTTCCGCCAAGATCATAGTATCTTTTTCGCATTTGCAGCACAAGAGCAGCGCCATCCCCGCTCGACCACTACCTGTCGGCAGGCCGGTCGATCTAGAATTGACACTCCGTAAGGCGGACACAATGCTCGGCCCAAAAAACCGGAGCTACATATGCCGTTCACGCCAACCACCGCCTCGCACTTCAAAGTCAGCGTCTCACTCACCGCCAAACCTACCGTTGACGGTATCCTGCGCTACCTGCCCCTTGCGCCAGCCCGCAAACACGAACAGGACATGGCTCGGATCAACGTGGTGCTACACATCACGAATAATCTGCCGGAGACGATACGTGTGCGCACGATTAGACTCTCGGTTCCAGGCTCAGTGACTGGCGAAAAGGTCTTCGCGGTCGATTTTAGCATTGGCAGCGGCGCCAGCCTCGATTGGATACAGAACGACGATTATCCTCGGGAACCCGATTATCTGGTTGTGATGCCGGAGCGAACGCGCACTTCGCAGCCGTCGCTCCATATCAAGCTCGAGGGCGATGGTTTCACTGGTACGCCGGAATTTACCCTGGCCATGGCGCCCCACGTGAGTCCCACCGCCAGCGGGTGCTACAAGTTCTGGTCGCGCGCAGATGACCTGCGTCCTGACGAATTCTGGTGCATAAATGGCACTTCGCATGCGAATGGCAATGCGTCGCAAATGTTCGCCTACGATGTCGGCGTCGGCAGGCGATGGTCGGGCCACGGATATTTGTATCGCTGCGGGCGTCGTACACGTGATCGGCGAAACCGACGGCCGCATTTGGAAGCACACCGGCAGCAACGGGCAGCGGCTCCCCGGTAACCAAACGGCGATCCGCTTGGCAGCGGATTCGGCAACCGGCGAGCTCGTTATACTGACCGCTCACGGCGAGGTGCGGAAATCGAGCGGTGACGGTTATTGGCCTAAAGTCGCCGGTTTTGATGTGCCGGGCACCGACAGGGATCACGGCAAGTTCTCGTACGAGTTGGCCGCGTTCGATGGTCGCACCTATGTCATCGGCCCGGACAAACATCTTTACGTCTCCAGTGCAGGCTTCGGTTGGCAGCAGCTGCTAACGACCAGACCGCTCTTCTAAGATTTTCGCAGGACTTTGCCGCGCCAATCGGAATCGATTGCGAACCCGTCGCTAGCCGACGAGCGTTGCGCGCACCTCACTTGGAATCTGGCGCGAACACCGCATATTACTGTGTGCGCACAGCGGACCGCTCGATTGTCTTGATCGGTTTCATGGGCACTGGAAAGTCGTCGGTCGGCCGGAGACTGGCCAGTGTAACCGGCTGGCCGCGTTTCGATACCGATCAGATGATCGCGACCGCGCTCGGCATGTCGATTACCAAGATTTTCGCCAGATTGGGTGAAGAAGAATTTCGCGAACAAGAGAGCCGCGCGCTAGACAAACTCGATAGCAAACAGCTTTCCATCATCGTCACAGGAGGTGGCGTTGTCCTGCGACCAAGGAATGTCGCGCGCCTGCATGAGCTAGGCACGGTCTTTTGTCTCACGGCGAACCTTCCTACCCTGGAGAAGCGCCTCGGGCGCCGTTCGCATCGTCCCCTTTTGCAGACGGAGAATCGTGCCGAAACAATTCAAGCTCTGTTGCGTGAACGCCAGCCGCTCTATGAGCAGGCAGCCGATATTACCATCGACACCACCTCACTCACTCACGATCAGGTCGCCCAATCGATCCAGGATTCTCTTGCCCTCGCCTAACGAAATAAAAGCTGAATTGCTTCGGCGCGCGGCGGCAATTGGGTTTGATGATTGTCGGATCGCGCCAGCCACTGCGCCACGACACCGCGAAGAGTTTCGCGCCTGGCTCGAGGCTGGCTGCGCGGCCGAGATGGATTGGATCGCGCGCGGTGCAGAGAAGCGCTCCGATCCGCAGAAGGTTCTGGCCGGAGCGCGTTCAGTCATTGTTCTGGCGCTGAATTATTGGCAGGGCGCCAACAAAACGGAAGAAAGAGTCGGACAGGGCGGCCGTATTGCGCGCTACGCGTGGGGGGACGATTACCACGAGATAATGGAGGAGAAGCTGCGAGAACTAGATAGCTATCTGACCGCGGCCGGTGGTTGCCAGAAGATCTACGTCGACGCGGGGCCGGTCCTGGAACGCGATTTCGCGGCCGAGGCCGGAATCGGCTGGCACGGCAAAAGCACCATGCTGTTGAACCGCCAGCTTGGGACCTGGTTTTTTCTCGGCGAAATTTTTACGACCCTCGAGCTGCCATTCGATCCGCCACAGGTAGCGCGTTGCGGCTCGTGCACTCGTTGCATCGAGGCTTGTCCAACCGGCGCGATCAGCGCTCCGCACCAGCTGGACTCGCGCCGCTGCATCTCGTACCTGACGATTGAACTCAAAGGCAGCATCCCGGTCGAATTGCGCTCACTGATTGGCGATCGCATTTATGGCTGCGATGATTGTCTGGACGTCTGCCCGTGGAATCGCTTCGCGCAGGTGTCGCGCGAGGCTGAATTCAGCGCGCGGCCGGCAGTCACGCAAATGCGTTTACGGGATTTCCTTGCTCTCACCGAAGAGCGTTTCCGCGAGATCTTTCGCGGCTCGCCGATCAAACGAATAAAGCGCCGCGGCCTTCTCCGCAACGTTTGCGTCGCGCTTGGCAACGTCGGAACGCGGGACGACTTGCCCGCTCTCACGACCGCGGCCTGCGATCACGAGCCGCTCGTCGCGGAGCATGCCGCATGGGCTATTGAACAAATCAACGAACGATCCCGGAGGGACGGGCTTCTACACGTCCAAGATCCGACCAATCAGCGCCGTTCGGAAACAGAATTTCGATATGCGGACTCGCCGCGGCGTAGCTCGTCCACGGCTGAGGCGGGAGCATTTCCCACCTAATCGCTGGGCAAACCGATTTCTTTTTGCAAAGCTCAAAAGAGCAAATGATTCTGAGCGAAAAATCCGCTCCCAACATGCACCAACCCGCCGCCACACCGACCGTTCGCCGTAAGCGGAAATCCCGTCGCAAGCTCTACATCTGGGGCGGCATTGGCGGGTTCATTCTGCTCCTTATCATCGTTTCAGCGATCTCCGGTAAGCGCGAAAAACCGATTGAAATCACGACCGAGAAAGCGGCTCGCCGGACGATTATCGAAACGGTTTCAGCCACGGGAAAAGTTCAGCCTGAGACTGAAGTGAAAATTTCTCCTGAAGTAGCGGGTGAGATCATTGAACTTCCGGTCGAGGACGGGACGGTCGTGAAAAAGGGCGACCTCATTTTGAAGATCCGACCCGATTCCTACAAGGCCTTGCTCGAGCAACAGCAGGCGGCGATCAGCACGGCAGAGTCGGTCAGCGGACAACAGCATGCGGCGATGGAGAAAGCCGAACAGGACCTCACCCAGGCGAAGGATCTTTTCCAAAAAAAGCTGATCTCACAAACCGAGATGCTCGCCGCTCAAACAGCTTACGACGCGGCGAAATCGATGTATCAATCCGGTTTGCACAGCATCGAGGGCGCAAAGGCGAGCTCAAGCCAGGCGCGCGATCAGCTTTCCAAGACGACGATTTACTCACCGCTCGACGGAGTGATCACGGTCTTGAATAGCAAGCTCGGCGAGCGAGTGGTCGCGACGGGCCAGTTTGCCGGCACGGAAGTCATGCGCGTCGCCGACCTCAACCATATGCAGGCAGTTGTGGATGTGAACGAAAACGATGTCGTGCATGTGAAAATCGGGGACGTCAGCAATGTCCTGATCGACGCTTACGCAGATCGAAAGTTTAAGGGAACAGTGGAACAGATTGCTAACACCGGTAAGACCACCGGCGCGGGCACGCAGGAAGAGGTAACAAACTTTGAGGTGAAAATCCGTCTCGACGCCGGAAACACAGTACTTCGCCCGGGACTTAGTTGCACCGCTGACATTCAAACTGACATGGTGAAGAATGTCGTCTCGGTTCCAATCCAAAGTGTGACCATTCGCACTGGCGATAGCAACCTGAGCCCGGAAGAGATCGAAAAGAAAAAGGCGCAAGCGGACGCAAAGGATAAGGCGGACAACAATGCCGAGGGGGTAGAGAACGAACGACTTACCAAACAGACCCAGAAGGAAGAGAAGGAAAAATTGCAGAAAGTCGTGTTCCTGAAGGATGGGAACAAGGCGAAGATGGTAAAGGTCACGAGCGGAATCGCCGATGACACGAATGTCGAGATCAAGAGTGGTGTCCAGCCGGGAGACGAGGTGATCTCGGGCAGTTACAGCGCGATCAGTCGCAAATTAAAAGACGGCGCTAAGGTGACAATGGAAAAAGTGGACAAGAAGTGACGAGTGATCAGTGACGACTTTTCAGGCACGAGGATGGAATGCGCCTGGTCATTGGTCATTGGTCATTCGTCATTCATCATTCGTCATTAACCTGACCACCATCAGTAATAGCTCACACATAACTCATCACTTTCCTTGAACCCACTTGTCATAGACATAGAAAACATCACGAAAGAATACGTGATGGGCGAAGAAATCATTCACGCGCTTCGCGGTGTCACGCTGCAAATCCGGCGCAACGAATATCTCGCCATCATGGGGCCGAGCGGCAGCGGGAAATCGACGCTCATGAATATGCTCGGCTGCCTGGATACACCGACTTCCGGGCGCTATGAGTTCAATGGCAAGAATGTCTCTGAGATGGACGGCGACGAGCTCGCCGCGATTCGCAATCGCGAGATCGGTTTCGTTTTCCAAACTTTCAATCTCCTCCCCCGCTCCACCAGCCTGCGCAATGTCGAGCTCCCGTTAATCTACGCCGGAATCGATCCCGAAGAACGCGAGGAACGCGCCATCCAGGCGATGACCAAAGTAGGCCTGGCCGATCGCCTGCTCCATAAACCTAACGAACTTTCAGGCGGTCAGCGCCAGAGGGTCGCGATCGCCCGCGCGCTGGTGAACAATCCTTCCATCATTTTGGCCGACGAGCCCACCGGCAACCTCGATTCCAAGACGGGCGAGGAAATCATGGCCTTGTTCGAGAATCTTTATCAGCACGGCAACACGGTCATCCTTGTTACCCACGAGGCGGACATTGCCCGCCACGCACGCCGCCAGGTACATCTCCGCGACGGGATTATTGAAAGGGACGAAAAGATCACGGCCGTCGCGCAGCCCACCGAAAGCACAGTTTCCATTTAGTCGTTAGGCATACTTGTGAAACGATTCCTTTACGAGCTGAGCGAAAGCTGGAAGATCGCGGCGGCCCAGATGGCGGCGAACAAGACGCGGTCGATGCTTACGGCCCTCGGCGTTATCATCGGTATCGTCGCTGTGACTCTGATGGGGACCGCGATCAATGGTATCTCAACGGGCTTTGATAAGAGCATGTCAGTCATTGGAGATGATATCCTCTATGTCTCGCAACAGCCCTGGACTCGACGGAACGATTGGTGGAACTACCGCGACCGACCCAAAATCCGGACCGAATATGCGGAGAAGATCAATCGGACGATTGCGGCGTCGCCCAAATCCAATCTGGTGATCGCCGTCCCCACCATGAGTTTGTTGCGCAGCGTGAAAGCCGGCGAGAACAGCGTTGAAAACGTCTTCATCCTGGGAACCACGGCTGATTATAGCCTTATTTTTACGCTCGACTGCACCGAAGGCCGGTTCTTCAGCGAACTGGAATCCCGCGGCGGGGCCGAAGTGTGTGTGGTCGGCTATGACGTGGCCGATGCGCTTTTTGGCGGCCGTAGCGCCTTAAAGAAAAAGATATTGATCAATGGCCACCCTTTCGAAGTGATGGGAACGATCTCGCGCCAGGGAACGTTCCTCGGCCTCTTTAGCCTCGATTCGATCGTGGTTCTGCCTCTGCCCGCTTTCAAAAAATATTTCAGCGCGAAGAGCGAAGCCGATATCCGAGTGAAGGTGCGCGACAAAACGCGCATGGCCGACGCGGTTGATGAGCTGACCGGCATCATGCGCCGGCTCCGTGCTTTGCCGCCCGAGAAGAAAGACGATTTCAGCATCAACCAACAACAAGCCTTCAAGAGCACTCTCGACGGTGTGAAGGCGACCATCGCAATTGCCGGACTTTTCATCACAGGTTTATCGCTTTTCGTCGGAGCGATCGGGATCATGAACATCACTTTCGTCAGTGTGAAAGAGCGAACGAAAGAGATAGGAACGCGCAAGGCACTAGGGGCGCGTCGCCGGACCATCCTTCTCCAATTTCTGATCGAGTCGACCGCACTTTGCCTGCTTGGGGGACTGATCGGGCTGGCTTTTGCTTACCTGATGTGTTTTGGAATGGCGAAGGCGTTCCCATCTTTTCCGATCAGCTTTTCCTTCGGGCTAGTCATCGCCAGCATGATTGTATCTGTCATGACCGGGTTGGTTTCAGGAATCGCGCCGGCCTGGTCCGCCTCGCGCCTCGATCCCGTTACCGCGCTGCGCTACGAGTGATTTCGAGCATTGCTCCTGCCTCTTTTGCGGATTGGCTCGGACCGCGCGAGACGAACTCTTTCAAAAAACCGCCAGCGCATTCGCCCTGCTACTGCGCCAGCGCCAGCGCAGGCGTCCGAAGGGTTATCGAATTGGTCGGTTGTCCGCCTTGGCGAATTTTGAACCATGTGATGTAAAGCGAGGGTAGCGCGATTAGCGTCAGCAGCGTCGCCACGGCGAGGCCGCCCATGATGGCGTAAGCCATCGGGCCCCAAAAGACCGTGGGCGCGATCGGTGCCATGCCCAGGATCATCGCTTGCGCGGTCAGAATGATGGGGCGGAAACGCACCAGAGAAGCTTCGACCACCGCATCCCACCCCTCGCGTCCCGCCGCCTTCTCGACCTCAATTTGATCTACCAGGATGACGGAGTTTCGGATGATCATACCAATGAGCGCTACGGTGCCGAGCATCGCCACAAAACCCATGGGGCTTTGCGTAACTAACAACGCCAGAACAACACCTATAACACCCAGCGGAGCGACACTGCAGACTAAGAAGAGACGGCTGAAGTTCTGCATGTTAATCATCAAAACGGTCAGCATCAGGATCAACATCAGCGGAAAGACTGCCAGCACGGAGGACTGCCCCTTTGCGCTTTCTTCCACGCTTCCCCCCTCAACGATCTTGTAGCCGACCGGTAGTTGCCGCTTTAGCTCGGAAACTTTGTCTGCCAGGTTTGCCACAACGGTCGCCGCCAGCACGCCATCTTTCGGCTCGGCCTGGACTGTGAGTGTGGGCAATCGGTCACGGCGCCAGACCAATGGTAAGTCCTGTGCGTATTCCACGTTCGCGAGTTCGGATAATGGAACAGAACGTCCGTTTTGAAGCGGAACTTTCAACGTCCGGATTGTGTCCAGTGACATGCGTTCCGACGCTTCGGCTCGCACCACCACGTCGATGAGGTAAATATTATCACGTACTTGTGTTGCGGGAATGCCAGTGACCGCGGCATTAATCAGCTGGGCGACGGCCGCCGAACTAAGCCCGAGTTGCCGCGCTTCATCCTGGTTAACCCGGATGCGCAGCTTTCGGATCGGGTCCATCCAATCAAAGCCAACCTTAGTCACATCGGAGCTCGCACCGATGATTCCGGCAAGCTTGTCGGAAAACTCACGCACTTTATAGACGTCCGGGCCGCTAACTCGATACTGGACCGGCCAGCCGACCGGCGGTCCCAGTTCGAGTGGCGATATCCTTGCAACTGCTTCAGGGCACTTCTCTTTGAGCGCAGCCTCCAGGCGTTGCTTGACTCGCTCCCGCGCCTTCAGGCTCTTGGTCACGACAATTGTTTCGGCGAAGAAATCGTTCTGCAATTGAACGTCCAGTGGCAGGTAGAAGCGAATCGCACCCCGCCCAACGTAGGAACTCCAGTGATCAATGTCGGCGTCGCTGCGGAGGATCTCGTCTAACTTTTGCGAGGTCGTGTTGGTAGCATAAATTGATGCATCGTGCCTTAAACGCAGATCGACTACCAACTCCGGTCGGTCCGAATTCGGAAAGAACTGGCTGGGCACAAATCGAGCGAGATACATTGAGATGCAGAACACCGCGATCGTTATCGCAAGCGTTCCCTTGGCGTGCCGCATCGTGAAAAGCAGAGTGCGGCGGTAGAACCCCAGCAAGCGCCCCCCCTGGGCATGGCCACCAGTGTTCTTGCCGTCAGGCTCGGCTCTGTGAGGCTTGAGTAGCATCGTCCCGATGAGCGGGGTGAAGAGCGCAGCGACAATCCATGACGTAAGGACCGCGATAACTACTACAGCAAAGAGTGTGAAGGTATATTCGCCAGCCGAACTCTTGGCAAAGCCAACTGGCACAAAGCCAAGAGCGATAACCAGCGTGCCGGTTAGCCTGGGATACGCGGTCGAGGCATACGCGAAGATCGCCGCTCTTACCGCATCCCAGCCATGTTCCAGTTTGGACACCATACTCTCGATCGTGATCATCGCGTCATCGACGAGGAGGCCTAGCGCGATGATCAATGCCCCGAGGGAAATGCGTTGCAAATCGATTCCCAAGAACTGCATGGTGATGAACACGATTCCCAAGACGAGTGGGATGGAAGTAGCAACGACCAAGCCCGCCCGCAGCCCAAGATTGAGGAAGCTGATAACCAGAACGATGGCGATTGCCTCCCACAAAGCTTCCATGAACTCGTTGACCGAGTGGTGCACGACCTGCGGTTGGTTCGAGACCAGGAAAGGTTCGATGCCGATCGGTAACTCCGCAGTGAACTCCTTCATGGTCTCGTCCAGGTTCTTTTCCAATGACAGGATATCGCCGCCGGTGCGCATCGACAGCGCAAGGCCGATTGCTTCCTTGCCGTTGACGCGAAAGATCGGCTGTGGCGGGTCGGCATAACCGCGCGTGATCGTGGCAATGTCACTGAGCCGCAGCATCTTTCCGCCGAAGACGAAGTTAACCTGCTGCAAATCCTTCTCGGATTGAAAGCGCCCGGTCACATCCATCAGCACGGCCTCGTTTCTTGTTGTGATCACGCCAGAAGGAACTACGGCGTTCTGGGTGACGATAGCTTGAATTAGCTCAGTACGGTCCATCCCAAGCTCGGCCAGGCGGTGCGTCGAGAATTCGACATAAATTCGTTCGTCTTGCGTGCCAAGGAACTCGGCTTTCGCGACATCTTTGACTCGGAGCAGACGCGAGCGCGCCTCTTCCACATAATCGCGCAATTCCCGGTGGGTAAAACCATCCGCCGTGAAGCCATAGATGATGCCATAGGTGTCACCGAATTCATCGTTGAAGAATGGACCAATTACGCCTTGCGGCAGCGTCGGCTTAATATCGCCGACCTTCTTTCGCACCTCATACCAAAGGTCCGGCACCGCCTTTTTCGGAGTAGACTCCAGCAGATAGACAAAGATGGTCGATGCTCCGGCTGTAGTATAACTCTTTAGGTAATAGAGATTCGGCGTGTCTTGCAGCTTCTTTTCGATTCGATCGGTAACCTGCTGCATCGTTTCTTCCTGAGTCGCGCCCGGCCATTCTGTATGAACGACCATCGTCTTAACTGTGAACTCAGGGTCTTCATTGCGGCCCAGGTGCAGGTAGGCCGAGATACCCGCCACCATGCTGACCAGCATGAAGTAGATGGCGAGTGATTTATGACGGATCGCCCATTCGGTTAGATTCAAGCTTTTCACTTATACGCCTCCTAGTAGTTTCACCGGCTGATCTTCATGGAGAGTTTGCACCCCGGCGGTTACGACCCTTTCGCCGGAACTCAATCCCTGACTCACGATGACCGAATCTGGGGCATAGCGCGAAATGGTGATGAGCCGGCGATGAACGTGCTGATTCCTGCCATCGACCACCCAGACAGCGTGCTGCCTTTCGATCATGGTTAGGGCCGAGGAAGGAATTTCTATTAGCGGCTCCGCCTTCAATTTCAGCCGGCCCAGAACAGTCGCACCTAGAAACATTCCGGCTGGCGGATCGACTAGCTCAACTTTGACCTGATAGTTCCGGGTAACCGGATCGGCTTGCGGCGATATCTCGCGGATTTTGCCCCCTGCCCTGGTCTCTGGGTGGTCGGCGAGCCAGACGTCACCTTGTGCACCTATAGACAAGCCGTCGCGAATAGCCTGGGCGGGCACATCGAAGACGGCATCGCGCCCCGTCTCCTGCGCTACCTGGAGGACCATTTTTCCCGCCGGCACAACCTCGCCGACCTCAGCGCCTTTGTCCGTGATCACTCCGGCGGCATCGGACTTCAGTTCCGTGTAGCTCAATTCTTCCTCGGCTGATTTCAAATGAGATTCTGCCGAATCCAACTGCGCTCTCGTCGTCTTAAGTTGGCGCAGAGCGATCTCGTAATCGTTGGTCGAGACTGCCCGCTGCGTAAGCAAGCGATTTTGCCGTTTTTCCAAGGCTTCCGATTGGTCAAGCGCTGCTCGCGCCGCCGCCACCTCGGCTTGGGCTGAGTTTCTGGCATTGCGTTCCACTTCGGAATCCAGCAGCGCCATCGTCTGCCCGGCTTGAACCTTGTCGCCGACACCTACATTTCTTTGGATTATCCTGCCGCTAATCCGGAAGGCGAGATTGACCTCACTGCGCGCGCGGAGATGACCGGTCGCGACCTTCGGATCGGAGACCTGCCGCTTCTCAACGACAACTGAGCGGACCGGACGCACAACCGCAGGCGTCTCACCTTTGTTCTTACAGGCCGCTAATGCCAGAATCGCGATGAGCATCGGGATGACCAGAAGTCTGAGGCCGAACAATGTCGCTGAAGTAGGATTCGATGTTGTCATAATTGTCTGCACGTTTCGGCTGGTGGTTAGTGCCATTGAAGGATGGTCTTTCATGTCGTTCCTCCGTTTTTTCGGCCGAAATGATGGCCTTCTATTGCTTCTTTCATGAGGCATTTGCCGTCGGCATCTAGTAGCCCCATTCCGCTGCCGTTCAGCACCCAGATGCCAAAATCCGCGTCGCGGCAGTAATAAACAGTTACGCCCTGTTGCGGCGCGGCAGAGTAGAAGCTCGCCTGCGGTTGTTCCTGCATGAGCCGCAGGAACTCGTCGCGCCATGGATCATCGACAAACTCATCTTCGTGCGCGCTGGCAATCTTTCCTAGCTGCACCACGCTGATGGACTCCAGCGATAGATGGACAGCCTTCCGGCGTTCCTCTCTCAATGCATTTATATCTAATGGTAGATCGAACAGCATGGTGTTATCCCATTTCTGGGTCGTTAGGCGCCGACCTGGTTCGCTTAATGTGTCAGTTGTTTTGATCATGTTTTCCTCTCGTTATCTGGCGAATTATCGTGCCGACGGAGATGGCCTGTGAAAGACGATGTTTCTTGCCTCAGCATGCGCAGCAGGCATAGTCTGAGGCGATGGAACTGAGGCACTTGCGTTACTTCGTCGCCGTCGCCGAAATGGAAAACGTCTCGCGAGCTGCGATGCAGCGTCTGCACGTTTCGCAGCCGTCGTTAAGCCGTCAAATCCGCGATCTCGAGGAAGAGATTGGCGTGCAGTTACTCGAACGCACGGCTAAGTCAGTCCGCCTAACTGATCCTGGTCGCGCGTTCCTCGAGCAAGCGCGGGTAATCTTGAAGTTAACTGAAGAAGCGGTCAGCCAGGTCCGCGTAATCGCCGGCAAAATGCAGGCGGAACTGCATGTTGGTGACTGGCCACTGGCAACCGCGCCGGCCATGCCCATGCTCCTTCGCGCCTATCAAAAGGCCATGCCCAAAGTGAAAGTGAAAGTGCATGACTGGCCGGTAGAGAAGAATATGGCTGGAGTGCGCGATGGTCGATTGCAACTGGCGATCATTCTTCCTCCGCTTAAGGCAAACGCGCTCGAAGAACTTCGATTCGAGCCTTTGACTACTATTCGAGTTTGCCTTGCCGTGTCCCGTGGACATCCGTTGGCGAAGAGACCCTCGGTCTCACTAGCGGATGCCGCGAAACAACCTTTCATCGGTTTAACGAGCGAGGATTACCCTCGCTACCGCGAGTATCTGGATGCGATCTTTGCGCATGTCAGCGGCAAGCCGCGGCTGGTTGAAGAGCATGACGGATGGGCCGGCGTTTTTTCGGCTGTCAGTGCCGGGACAGGGGTCGCTTTGGGATCGGACATATTTCAGTATTCGTTTAATGATCGTGTCAAACTGGTGCGGCTAACTCCAGAGCCGAACCGCATTCCAATTGGGATTATTACCCGCAAAGGCAAGATCACTCTGGCGACGGAAAAGTTCTGCCAGTGTGCAAAAGAAGCATTCGCTTCTTTTCGTTAGACGATTTGCCCTGTGCTAAATCCTTCCGTGCATTGACAACAACTCGTGCCGGCAGGCTTCGCTAAATGCTTTGAGCGGGTCGATTCCGCCGTGAACGCGTTGGTGAAATTCTTCGATGGAAACGTTCGGCGCGAAGTACTGTCCCATGATGAATTTCACGAGCTCCACCGCCTGGGTGAGCACGGCATCCGAGGCGCAAAGCCGGATGCGATTGAGCAGTGCGTAGACCGACAACAGCGTCCGGGGCTTGTCAAGATTGCGCTCCAGCGAATCCATCACGCGGTTGGAACATTCGTTAATGAATTCGCCGTAGAGCGCCTCGCGTTTGTTGAGCTCAGCCCGAGTTCTTTCGCGCTTGCCGCGGGTCTTCTGGGTAATCCAAGCTGTCGCGATTGTGGCAGAGCCGCCAACAAACGACCCAAAGACGCCAGCCATTCCGCTAAGTATCGTGGTATCCATGGCTACGCCGCCCGTCGTTCGCGAATCCGTGCCCAGCGTTCGCTTAATCCTTCAACATCGCGCAAGGTAATCATCTGTTCGATGTCGCGGCCGAAGAAAAGCTCAAGCGTCCACGCGATCACGACCCGAAGCTTCTTCACCAGTCGTGGAAGTTTCATGAGATAAACGGACCGCCACATCCACCAGGCAATGAAGCCGGAGAACTTCAATCCGAACATACTCGCGACGCCAGTATGGTGCCCGATGCTCGCGAGCATCCCCATGGTTCGATATCGAAACGGTTTCAGCGGTTGTCCGAGAATTGTGCGCTCGATGTTTTTCGCCGCTGTCAGCGCCTCACGCATTCCGTGTTGTGCGGTCGCCGGGAAAAAAAATCCCGTTTCGTACCCATCCGGAACCGCGGCACAATCGCCAGCCGTCCAGAGACCGGTAAATCCAGGAACTTGGAGATATTGATCGGCGACAATCCGCCCTTTCTCTTTCGGACACGGCATAGCCGCGATCACTGGGTTGGGTTTTACTCCTGCAGTCCAGATAAGTGTGGCCGCCGGAATCGATATGCCGTTACTCAGGGTCACGACCCAGCCATCGTAGCTCGCCACCCGCGTGCCTTTGATCACTTCCACTTTGCGCGAGCGCAGCTTGCATTCGGCATAACGACCGAGTTCTTCCCCCAACTCCGGCAATAGATAATCGCCCGGATGAATCACCACGACGCGAATCTCTTCGTCATCCAGACTGGGATAGAACCTTTCCGTCTCGCGAACGAAGTCATTCACCGCACCGGCCGTTTCCGCCCCGGCAAATCCGCCGCCCGCAACGACGAAAGTAAGCCATTGCCGACGCGCGGCTGCATCAGCCTCCAGGCTCGCTTCCTCCAAGAAGGCGACCATGCGATTTCGCAGAAGCGCGGCGTCACTCAGATTCTTCATCGTCACTGCCCAATCGCGAATGCCGGCGTTATCGAAAAAGTTCGTCTCCGACCCCAGCGTCAGGAGCAAGTGATCGAACTCGAATTGAAGCTCGGTGCCGTCAAATCCGTGCGCGCATCGAAGTTTACGCCTACTGAGATCGACATCTTGCACGTCGGCTTCGACAATCTGGACCTGGCGCAGAATGCGGCGTAGCGGATTTACGATGTCGCCCGGCGCCAGATCACCCGCCGCCACTTCGTGCAACATCGGCGTGAAGAGAATGAAATTTTCTCGCGCGATTAACGTAATCTCGACGTCCGGCCTGCGGGCCAGGTGCTTATCCAAATATTTCGCGGCATACAATCCCGCAAATCCGCCGCCTGCGATTACGATTTTCGTTTTCTTCATGGCTGAACAGTCGCGGGACGCTGCACGCTTGCGAAAGACTCTCTTTCTTTCCTCAGCATAGGTGCAAGGCATGCTGAAGTTCTCGCCGCTCTCTTTGCGCTACTGGAAATTCCCTGTAAGCACGCTGCTCACGCGCAACTTCTAAATGAAAGATGCGAATGAAGCCTTTTAGAAAGGCACAAAGTGAGCGATCACTGATAACGATTAAGAGCGAGCAAACAGTTCCCTAAAACCCCGGAGCTTCGGCGCTCGAATCCTCTTACGGGACATGACCTCTTGCTATTGAGATTCAGGTAGGACGTCTCCCGGTGAGCCGCGGTCGATAACTCGACCTTTTTCGAGTAACATGATCTCATCGCAGAGCATGGCTAGTTCGCCAGCGTCGTGGGTAACGTAAATCAAAGGAATTCGGAATTCGTCGCGAATTCGGAAAAGAAACGGAATTAGGCGCCGCTTCAGACGTGAATCGAGGTTGCTCATTGGCTCATCCAGCAAAAGTAGGCGTGGGACCGAGAGGATGGCGCGAGCGAAGGCTACTCGCTGTTGTTCGCCTCCCGAGAGCGTTGTCACGTTGCGTTCGAAGAGCGGCGCGATTTCCATTACTTCGCTCACGTGTTCGAGCGTAAACAATTCGTTTTCGGTTTTCGGTGTCTGGTAGCCGTAAATCAAATTAGCGCGAACGCTGAGATGAGGAAAAAGGGCGAGGTCTTGTGGGACATAGCCGATGCGACGAGCGCGCGGCGGAAGATGAAATGATGCGGCGGCATCGGAGAGCACGGTGCCGTTGAGTTCTACCGTCCCGGCAGTCGGACGGCGGAGGCCTACAATTAAATCGAGCAAAGAAGTCTTCCCGGCGCCGGATGGGCCGAAGATACCAACGATCGGACGATCAAGGATTGCATCGACTTCCAACACAAAGCCGGTGAGCGGAAGGCGAACATCTTGAAGTCGCAAGCTCATCGGGCGCCTTTCCGCCTTGAGACGAGTTGACCGCACAGCACGGTGATGAAGACGATGCCGATTGAGACGAATAACAAGGGCAACGCCTCGGCGTCGTGGCCGAGCTGGATCTTTTGGTAGATTGCCAGTGAAATCGTCATCGTCCGACGCGGAATCATTCCGGCCACGACGACGGTGGCGCCGAATTCGCCCATCGCCCGCGCAAAGGCGAGCACCGTTCCGACCACGACGCCTGGGAGCGCCAAGGGCAGGCTGATCGTGCGGAAGACTCGCCATTCGCTCGCGCCTAAAGTTCGCGCAATATCTTCAAAGCGCGGGTTAACTTCCTGAAAGGCGTTCTGAGCGGTGCGGACTAACAATGGAAAGGACATGACCGCTCCGGCGAGAACAACCGCCCGCCAGGTAAAGACAACATCGATGCCGGCACCGCGTTGCAGGATGGAGCCGAGCGGTCCATTGCGCCCAAATAGCATCAGCAGGACGAATCCGGTTGCGACCGGCGGGACGAAAAGAGGCAACATCACTATTGTCTCTACGACTGGTTTCCCAGGCCAGTCGCGACGCGCGATCAGCCATGCGGTCGCAATCCCGAAAGGCAGAATGAGGAGCGTGCTGAGCGCCGAAACTTCGATCGTGAAGACGACGATCTGCCATGCTTCTGACGTCATGGCCTCCGAGTTATTTTGCCACGCTGAACCCGAATTTCTCGAAGGTCGCCCGGGCCGCTGGAGCACTTAGATACTCAGCGAACTTCTTTGCGTGCTCAGGATCGCTGGACGATCTAATCACGGCAACCGGATAGGAAATCTTCGGCCCTTCTGCTGCGGGAATTTCAACCGCAACTTTCACCCTCTTCGAGATGAGCGCGTCGGTTTTGTAAACGATGCCAACATTCGCGTTACCCGCCTCCACTGCAGCCAGTGCGCCACGGACGTTTTCCGTCGGCACCACTTTATCCTTCACCGATTCCCAAAGTCCGAGTTTTTGCAGGTATTCACGAGCATAGATGCCAGCGGGAACTGACTGCGGATCGGCCAGCGCCAATTTCTGATAGTCTGGCTTGGCAAGATCAGCCGCTGACTTTGGCGCGGTGGTCGCCTCGCCAGCCACAATGATAACAAGCAGATTCGAAAGCAAATCGCGTCGTGTGCCGGGCAGGAGCAGGTCCTTCTTTTCCAGCGAAGCCATTTTCGCCTGGTCGGCCGACAAGAAAACGTCGGCCGGTGCACCTCCTTCAATTTGTCGTTCGAGCAAGTTGGACGCTCCGAAGTTAAACTGAATATGGTCACCACTCTGCTTACCGTAAGCAGTCGCAATCTCTTTCATCACATCAGTGAGGCTGGCTGCGGCATAGACATTCAAGTCCGCCGCGGACAGGCTTGCGCAGAAGACAACACAAGAGACGAAAACAAGAACTCTGATTTTCATGGTCAGCTATTTGACCCTTAGGTCGGGATTCGCCTGCGCAAGGAAACGTTTGTCGCTTTTACCAGAACGAAAACGGGGTCACCGGGCCTGAGTTCCATCTCCGTGACTGAGCGAGTAGTAATAACCGACGCGACCTCGCCGATATCTGTCTCGACAATGACTTCGCTGAGAACTTTGTCGAAAATGATGCTCTTGATCGTCCCGGGTAACTGATTGCGAATGCTTTGTTCCATAATGCTCGGTTTAGTCGAGCTGTCGGCGCCCGCATTATCGCGGCTTCCGCAGCATTCCGACTTCTACCGAGCTTCGATATATTTTGTCAAATATATCGAACGCCTTATTTCAGAAGCTTGGCGAGTCTTAAACCATTGGCGCTGGCCGCCCTGCTCGCGGCCCGATCCATTTCCCGGTAAAGTCTGAGAATCTTCTTTCCGAGCGCAGTCAGCGAGGCAGAGCCTCCGCTCCGACCGCCACGCGACATTTCAATCATCGGCCGTGCCGGATCGCGATTAAGCTCCTGCGCAAGGTTCCAGGCTCGCATGTAAGACATTCCCATTTCCTGTGCCGCCGCCGACAGGGATCCCGTGTTAACGATTGATTCGAGTAATTGGATCTTGCCCGGCCCCAACATGCGGTCGCCCGTGTAGATGCGGATCCGCATCTTAATTGTCGGAGACTTTTTCTTTGGCATATCTCGTTCCCGCAGGGATCAGCTCATGCCCTTAAGTTTCTTCCAGCGTTTGTAATCCCAAATCCATTGTTCCGGGTGCCGCAGCACCATTCGTTCAAGCGCCGCATTAAAGGAACGAGTGGTTTGGAGGATCGCTTCCCCGGCGTCTTCGCAATCAACCGGCGGAATCGGATCTTCAAACTGCAAGACATGAGTGCCGTCCGGTTCGCGCCAACTGGTCGCCGGGATAACCGGCGCACCGCTAGCCAGCGCGATGAGTGGCAGGCTCTTGGAAGTGCCCGCTGGATAACCGAAGAAATCGACCACCACGAAACCCTTCTTCCGAGGGTGATGATCAAACACGTAGACAATGATCGCCTTGTTAGCCAACACGTCGATGATCGTGTCCAACGAACCACGTTTGTCGATCGTGCCGAAACCAGCGCGACGGAACCGGCGTGTTACAACCTTATTTACCCAATCCGGTTTGAGCTGTCGCCGCACAAAATGAAAGAGCCCCTTGAATCGCGGAAACTGAGCAATGCCGACGACCGTCGCCACCTCCCAGTTACCGAAGTGACCCGTCAAGAGAATAACTCCTTTTCCCTTCTCATGAGCGGCGGCGACTACTTCGGTGTTCTCTACCCGAACCAATCTTTTCTTCCGCTCCGCCGACATGAAAGGGAGTTTCACCAAGTCGAAGAAAAATCGGACATAATGGGCGTAGAATGCCTGCGCGATCCGGATGATTTCAGTTTCCGGCAACACTTCTCCGAAAACGCGATGCAAATTGTTCAGGACAACGCCACGTCGATACGGAACCAGGTGGTAAAACCACTTGCCGAACCACGGGACATCGAGCAGCCGGGGTTCGGCCGTCGCTACCGCGGAGGCGCTCGCTTCGGTGTGCGTCAGCGAAATTCTGAGGGTTTGAATGCGATGACGGTCAAGCACAGCGCGAGCCGTGCTGCTCAACTCGATCTCCGGCGCACCGTAATTGTTTCGGCGAACAGAAAAGTCACAGGGTTGCAATGTGCTTAGCGCGGTTTCTCTCGGGAAAATCTTGCAACAAGCCTCCTTCGCCGCGAAACGCGCGGCCAGGGTTTCGATCCGTCGTGGTCCCTCGCCGGCGTCCGCCAGCTCCGTGGCCGAGAACAGTTGCGCGACCTGTTCCGGCGGTGTGTCCGCCAGGAATTTCTCCATCCGCGAGATCTCGATCGTGTCGATCCCGCAACGAGCGGAGGCTGGCGCTTCGGCATGCATTCGACTCAGCCTAACGTCAGTGCGAGAACGAATTCAACTTTCGGTTCCGACGCGGATCAGCAAGGCCACGTTCATTCCACCGAATCCCCGGCAGATAACCAGCGCGATGTCACTCTTCGGCTTTTGCGCTTCCCTTGAAACCGGGAGCGCGTCGAACTGCGGATCGATCACATTCAAGCTCGCGATACCGGGCACGATTCCGTCTTGTAGCGCGCGCAAGGCAAGCACGAGATCGAGCGCTCCGGACGCGGCTATGAGATGGCCCACCGCCCACTTAAATCCCGTCACAGGCGGCGGCCGGTTGTTGAACACACGAAGAATCGCCGCAGCCTCAGATGCATCCGACGCAGGCGTCCCATTGCCGTGCGCCACGATCAAACCTACTTCGTCGGCGGAAATACCGGCGTCCAAGAGCGCGAGTTGAATCGCGCGGCTTACGCCATCACCGTCGGAACGGATATCCACAATCCCGGAACCCTCTGTCGCGCAGCCGCTACCGAGGAACTCTCCCAGCACAGTCGCGCTGCGCGCCTTGGCCGCTTCCATTTTTTCCAGAACAATTGCTGCCGCACCTTCGCCGAAAACCATACCGCTGCGATCGCGATCGAACGGACGGAGCGTGTCCTCGGAGAGCAAGCCGAGCTGATAATAATAATGCGACGCCTCCGGCTCGAGCGGGGTGTCATGACCAGCGACGATCGCGCGATCGGCTTCATCATTTCGCAACGCCGCCGCTGCTTCGGCCATTGCAACCACACCACTAACGCATTGGTTGGTGACGCAGGCATTCGTGCCCTTAAATCCATAACGAATGCCGACATGGCAAATGACGTTGTTAGGTAACGCGCGCAACAACCACATCGGGTTCACCCACGAACTAAACTCACCACCGAAGTGATGCAGTCCGCCTTCCGCAGCGGTCATCGCCGGAAGAAATTCGTAATTGCTCCGATAATTTCCGCCTCCTGAACCGGCAAAAATTCCAACGCGATCGTTGAATTCTTTTTTTGCAGCATCCGCGAGCATGTCGCGATATGGGAGCAGACCGGATTGCTCCACTGCCTGGTTTGCGGCGAAAAGGCCGAGCAGATCCGTTCGCGAAACCATCTTGTGCAACTTCCGGTCTTCCACCAGCGTCCGGTTATCGACATCGCGGACTTCGGCGGAAAGTCGCGCCGGCCAACGGCGGGCGTCCCACTGATCGATCGGAGCGATGGCGGATTGTCCATTCACCACTGAGTTCCAGATCGCGTCCACGCTGAGACCGGCGCCGCAAATCGCGCCCGTGCCCGTGATTGTTACGCGGTCGGACGCTTTCACGAATTCACCTCATCCGGGTGACGAAAAACCAGCGAGCTGTTTGAACCGCCAAACCCGAGCGAATTCGAAAGCGCCGCGCGAATTTTCATCGGACGCGATTCACTTTTCACAAGATTCACATCGCACTCGGGATCGGGGGTTTGATGATTGGCATTGACCGGCGCGAGGCCATCACGAATCGCGAGAACGCAAACACCCGCCTCAACCGCGCCCGCACCTGCAATCAGGTGTCCCATGCAACTCTTCGTCGAGCTGACCGCAACGCGCTCAGTGTGCGCGCCCATCACCGCGTGCAACGCCGCGCACTCACTGCGATCATTCATTTGCGTGGAAGTGCCGTGGGCATTGAGATAATCCACTTCCTCGGGCGTTATCCCGGCATCCGCGAGCGCCTGTTCCATAGCCTGAATGGGCCCATCGCCGTCCGGCGGAGAATCTGTAATGCGATAACTGCTGAGCGAATTTCCGTCGCCGGCGAGCTCGGCATAAATCTTCGCGCCGCGCTTCTCCGCCGCCTCCCAGTCTTCCAGAACGAGAAAGCCCGCGCCTTCACCAAGGACGAAACCATTGCGCGTCGCATCAAATGGGCGACTCGCTTTTTCTGGCGTGTCGTTGTCGGTCGAGAGCGCGCCGAGAAGACAGAAAGAAGCGAGTCCGAGTGGATTGAGCATTGAATCAAAACCGCCCGCCAACATGAAATCAACCGTCCCGCGACGCATCACTTTGAGCGCGGTTCCGAGCGCCTGTCCGCCAGATGCGCATGCGGTATGAACCGCAGTGGCGTAACCGCGCATCCCAAAATGCTGGGCGAGCAATCCCAGACCTGCATTGGTCTGTGTGCGACAGAACGAAACTGGATCGGTCGGAAAATTTGGATCGAGAAAACCGTCCGGTTGAAAATCGCCGTCTGTGTTGGTGCAGTGTTGGCGCACGATTTCCAACTCGGGAAAACTGACCGCCATCATGCCAGCGCCGACGCTCAATCCCCAGCGTTCGGCGTTCTGCGGCTGTGGACGAATGCCCGCGTCGTTCAATGCTTCCTCCGCCGCCGCGAGCGCGAAGCGATGCGAACGCGAAGCGAACTTAAGATGCTTCGCTCTCGCCAACACTGGCGGCAGCTCAAAATTTTTCACCTCGGCGCCAATCCGAACAGGAAAAGTGCTCGCGTCGAAATACCGGATCTCATCAACCCCGCTCTTGCCGGCGCGAAGGCTCGCCCACGTGGACGAAGTATCGTTCCCAACGGGCGTGACCATACCAAGTCCGGTGATGGCAATGCGACGTTTGGATTTCATGACGGCTTTAACGAGGCGCGGATGGCTAAGACTGTCGAGAGTCCGATCGCAGTTGGGCCTGCGCCGAACCAGCCAATTTTCGGCCGCGCCGTGCTCCGACCGCGATCGTCAAATTACCTTCCTTGGCTTCAATCAACTCCGCTTCCAGATCAAGCACTTCGCCTGGTTCGATGAACGCGCGCAATTTCATCCCGGTGATGTTTTGCAATCGCCAATCGCTTTCAGATTTGGGCATCGGAATTTCCGCTGCGAACAGAGCAACAAGTTTGAGTTTCGACCGCATCAGCAGAGTCCCCGGGAAAATCGGCTTGCGCGGAAAATGATCACGGAAAAAAGCAGCGTCGGTAGGAACCCGCAATTTCGCTCGCAAACTCTTAGCCGCCTCGCCATTCACGTCTTCCAAATCCAAATCGGGCACACCATCGAAACCACCGGGCTTCGCACCTGCGCCGCAGAGCAACTCGTAATGCTCCCGCAACGCCTTCGGATCATCGAAATCTTCCACCGGCAACATCGGCCCGACGCAATAATGGAGGCGGACGACGGGCGAACCCCTGACGCTGGCCGTGCCGCTGTATGCGATCGCGTCGTCGTCCACGCTTTCGATTTCGGCTGCAAGTTCAAGAGTGTCGCCTGGATGCACCGGCGCGAGCAACTCCACCCGATCAGCAATACCGGCCACCGGACGCATTTTGAAATCCACTGCCGGAAGCGCACACCACGCCGCAAGCTGACCAGTCGCTTCGGCCACCAGTGAGCTGTGAAAATCCTCTAGCTTAGCTGGAATTGCGTAGGTGCCGCGGGCGCGGATGCCCGGCTGCACCATGGTCACGCGGTCAACAAAAGTGTAGGCGCGAAATTCGTCGGACGAACTCACGCCGCCGGCGCGGCCAAGGCCGCTCTCTGCTGGCGGATGACCACTTTGCAAAATGTCTCGACCGTGAAGAGGCGCGGAATTTCCGCCGATTTCAACGGCGAACTAAAGCGATCCGCGGGGACTTCACTGAGGTAATCCTTTAATGCGGCAAAGCCTGCTTCGGAAACAACTCCGCCCTTTTCAAACTCAGACTCCGAAAGCGTGCCGCGCGCCTGTTCCAGGATTTTTCCGCGAGGGATCTTCACTTTGAACGCGCGCTCGAGCCGAAAAACAATATCGAGAAAATCAATCGACTCAGCGCCCAAATCGTCAATCAACGACGACTCGAGTTTGACCTTTCCGACCTTACAAGCGAGCGCGTCGGCCAGAATCTCCGCCACCTTGGGGAAAACGGCCATGATTTCATCTTTGGTGATATTTTCGTTGCTCATTAAATCTTATTCCATTTTGAAGCCGCCATCCACGTGCAGCACCTGTCCGGTAATGTAGTCCGCGTAGCGCGAACTCAAAAACCAGACGGCATGGGCCACTTCGTCAGGCTGACCGACGCGACGCAGCAAAATCCGCGACTTGATCTGGTCGCCGGCCAGTTCGCGCACCGGACGCGACATCTCGGTTTCGATAATGCCGGGTGCGACAGCATTCACGGTAATGCCGCGCGGCGCAACTTCCACCGCGAGAGAGCGGGTAAAAGCGTTGATCGCCCCTTTGCTGGCCGCGTAGTTGGTTTGGCCGCGTCCGCCCTTCTCGCCTGAGACGGAGCTAAGATTAATGATCTTCCCGCTGCGCTGCGAGATCATGTAGGGCAGAACGGCCCGCGTCATGTTGAAGGTGCCGCTCACGTTCGTGTCCAGCACCACTCGCACATCGTCGTCCTCGAAAGCGGTCAGCGGATTGTCGCGAATGACCCCAGCATTGTTGACGAGCAGATCGATGCGATTGGTGCGATCGAAAACTTTTTCGACGAAAGCGGCACACGCGGCCGAATCGCGAATGTCGAGTGACGCGCTGGAAATCTTCGCGTCAGGATTTTGCGCAGGAATTTCTTCCGCGGCGGCTGCATTACCGCGATAGGTAAACACTACCTCCATGCCCGCGACCGCCAACGTTTGAACAATAGCCCGCCCGATCCCGCCACTGCCACCGGTGACGATCGCCACTTTACCAGCGAGGCCGCTATCTTGAAGCGAGGGTTCGTTCATCCCGCAATGCAATAACCGCCATCAACCATCAGGGTGTGGCCGGTAATCATCGATGCCTCTGGCAAACAGAGGAGGTAAACGGCGTCGGCGACTTGCTCGCAAGTTAAAGTCGGCCCGAGCGGCGCGCGACGGCCATATTCTGCGAGCAGCTCTTCACGATTCGGAAAAAATTGGAGCGCATCGGTATCGACCACGCCCGCGGAGACGATATTTACCCGGATCTTCTTGCTGTGTCCGAGTTCCAGGGCGAGCCCGCGCGCGAGGGCTTCCAGCGCCGCCTTGGAGGCGCCGATAAAAGCGTAATTCGGAATCGCCCGCGTTGCGCCGAGACTAGAAATTGCAATCAAAGATCCACTGTCGCGCATCAGCGGCACGGCATTTTGGGCGAGAGTGTTGAGCGCGAGCGCGTTCGTCTCCAGGCAACGCCGCCAATGTTTGAGGTTCATCTCCAGCGCAGGACGCAGGACGCCGATGGCGGCATTACTGATGACGATGTCGACGCGATCGAAATTTTTGCGAAACTCCGCGAAGGCTTCGGCGACACTGTCGGGGTCGCTCACATCTGCCTGGGTGGCGAAACCGCGCCGGCCCATTTCTCGGACAGCATTGACCACTGCTTCGGCTTCTTCGTGACTGTTGTGGTAGGCAATTGCCACGTCGCAGCCGGACGCCGCTAATTTGAGCGCGATTGCGCGACCAATGCCGCGCGCGCCGCCGGTGACAAAGGCGATTTTTCCTGCAAGGGGTTCGCTCATGAATTCGTGCCTCGGGACAGAAGGATGGAGGGCGGCGGACTAATACCGGCGGCATCGGCCAAGTTCAAGCCGCGGTGAGCATTCCGAAGGGTTGCGTCGACATCAGCTCGAGCTGCCGTTACGGTAATCGGGGCCACAAATCCAATGCAATTCCGTGAGATCCTAACGATGGCACTCGCTTCCGTCGGCGCGAACAAGCTTCGCTCCGCGCTCACCATGCTCGGTATCACGATCGGTGTCTTCTCCGTCATTTCCGTCATGACTGCGATCGGCGCGATGCAAGGTTCGATCGAAACCGGCCTGACCATTTTCGGCTCCAATATTTTTCAGTTCGCCAAGTACCCGATCAACGTTCGCGCGGGCGGGCGCGGTCAGAAAAAATACGAGAACCGCCGCGATATTACCTATCGCGAAGCGCAGCGTTATGCCGAGTTGATGGACGGTTACGCGCAGGAAGTGAGCATGAAGATTTTCGACGATGGTAAGCAGGCGGTCTACAACGGGGTCAAAACCACGCCCAGCCTAACGATCGTCGGAACGAACAAAAGTTTCCTCGCGACCAATGCCTACACCCTCGCATATGGCCGTAACATCAATGATGAAGACGTCGCGATCAGCCGTCCCGTCGTTGTCATTGGCCGGGCCATCGAACAGCGCCTCTTTCCACACGAGTCTCCGATCGGCCGCGTCTTCAAACTCGCCGGCCACACTTTCACCATCGTCGGAGTGATGGCCGAGCGTGGATCGGCCTTTGGGCAAAGCCAGGACGACATTTGCATCATGCCGATCACGCGCCTGATCGAAAACTATGGGTCAGCCAACCGGACAGTGAATATCGCCACGCAATCCTTCTCCCAACTCGATTACAACCGTGCCTTCGATCGCGGGGTTGGCGCGATGCGCATTGCGCGCGGGCTGCGCGCCGAAGAGCCTAACGATTTTGAGATCTATACCAACGACTCACTCAAATCCGCGTTCCAATCCGTGGCCGGTGTCATTCGCATCGGCGCCTTCGTCATCAGCACGATTGCCCTCCTCGCCGCCGGGATCGGGATCATGAACATCATGCTTGTGAGCGTAACGGAGCGGACCAAAGAAATTGGAGTGCGCAAATCGATCGGCGCGCGCAATCGCGATATCCTGCGCCAATTTCTGACGGAAGCGGTTTTTATTTCGGAGGCGGGAGGAATTCTGGGCATCGTCCTTGGGGTTATTGGCGGTGACCTTCTCGCGCTCTGGTTGAAAGTGGACCTGATTTTCCCTTTCGGATGGGCCATCGCAGGGCTCGTAGTCTGCTCCGCCATCGGCATCGGCTTCGGGCTTTATCCAGCTTATCGGGCTGCGTCGCTGGATCCGATCGAGGCACTCCGTTATGAATAACGGGCCCGATTTTTCATAATACAGCCGAAAAACTGCAATTTGCATCGGCGTTGTTTTGACATGTCCGACGGTTTTTCTATTCTCGGGCGCCTTCACCCTTCCCATTGTGAGTCCGAAACCGCCACCAGAGTCTTCAGCCCGTTCGACGGGCGGCATCCTATTGGTGGAGGAATACCGTGCACTGCAAGTAGCGATAACGTCCGCTTTGCAGAAATTTGCACCGTCGCATGAGGTTCGGATCGCGCGCCGCTTTGCGGAGGCAGAAGCGGCGGCCGAGCAGATGCGACCGGATTTGTTTCTGGTAGATATCGATCCCCCGCCCTCGGGAGAAATCACAATTTTCCAAAGGCTACGGAAGCAGCACCCGGACGCGCGCATGCTTGTGCTCGCGCCGGGTACATCACGCGAACTTCAGACCCTGCGCAGCACAGCGGGTGCGATCCAATTCATCGAAAAACCTTTCGATCTCGCGGAGTTCGGCACCGCTGTCCAGGCGCTCCTCGAGCCGACGGCACTGCAGTCGGCTAAGACCCGCGACTCGCTCGCCGACCTGCACCTGATCGATCTCGTGCAGTTGAAATGCCTCGCTTCGAGCAACGGCGTTCTGCGTCTCGAGAGAGACGATGGCCAATCCGGCGCGATCTATTTCCGCCGAGGTCAGATCTGTCATGCCGTCACCGGCGCGCTCGACGGCGCCCCGGCGTTTGCGGAAATCCTGACGCGGGACGGCTGGCACTTGAGCGAAACGGATCTGCCGGCCGATCTCCCCGCCACGATCAATCTGGCGTGGGCGGAGTTGCTTTTGCCTGTTGCACGGCGACTGGCAAAAGAGAATCCGCCGAAGCCGAAATCGGCCGCTGCGACCCCGCCTCGGTCGAGCTCGGGGGAGCACGACCGTAAGAAAATTCTCATCGTCGATGACACAGAGATGCTGCTCATCTTCGTCGCCGATACCCTCTCAACCGCAAACCCTGGCTTGCAGATCCTAACGGCTTCGACTGGTGCGGAAGGAATTCGACTCGCTGCAACTGCGCATCCCGATCTCATCCTGCTCGATTACAGCCTGACCGACATGACAGGGGATAATGTCTGCCAGGCGCTCTTGGAGAATCCGGCAACCATGCGGACACCGGTCCTCATGATGTCGGGGCACCTGACCGAACTTACCCGGACCGCGCGAAGTTATCGGAATGTCGCGGCAGCCCTCGCAAAACCGTTTCTATCCAATGCGTTGGTCAATGAGGTCGAAAGACTGCTTTCTACCGGGCCCTTGTCGGAAGTGCGCACGGTGCCAATCCACCCCATGACCGTTATTCCTCCCCCGGCAAAGCCTGCCGCAGGTGCGGATAATCCGGTGCCGGGCTCCCCGCTCCTCTCTGCCGCTCGATTGTCCGCCGCGCCCGATCAGGATGAGACTAAGGTGCCGACGCCGACAACGCAGCCGGCGTCTTTCGAAAAAAGCTCGGATGCGTCCGCACCAGTGAGCCCGCCAAGCTCAGTTTCTGGAGTGACCTCCGCGCCTGAACCAATCTCACCTGAGCCGGGGACCACACCGAGTGCTCCAGCGGAACCATCCGCTCCGCCCGCCTCCGAACCACCGGCGGATCCATCATCGCCGGCATCACCTCAATCCAGCGTAGCGGCCCTCACACCTGAGCCGGAACCCGGCAAAGCGCCCGCTGCAGCGTCACCAAATGGACACGCTAAAAACGAACCCACGCCCACAGCGCGAGCGGCGGACGAGCCGGCGGTTTCCCCAGATCGCGAATCGTGGCAAAAAGCCGTCAGCGAACCGCAGCAATTAATTGCCAGCGCTCCGCGGCCAGGTGCTGCACGAGCAACCCCTTCCCACCCAATCGTTAGGCCAACCGAGGTCAGCGTCACCCTGGCACTTGAAGTCGTGTCGATGCAGTTGACTCCCTCCTTCCGAATGCAAACGGCCACCTTGCGACTCTGCAATCCGATTGTGTCGGTAAAAATGGATGAGCGCTCTGATCTGCGTGGCATTCCCCTCGAAAACGGATTCCACCTCGGCGAAGTCCGGCTCGCCGGCAAGGACATGATTGATTCGATGCGATTGATCCCGACTCGCCGGCGACCTCAGTTGCCCCTTGCAAAAAGCTCCTTCGCGATTGGAGAAATGAGCCTTGAGCGAAGCAACGCGCATCAAAACCTGCAGTTCACCGGGCAAACAACCGAAGCGATGAGAGTACATCTGACCGCAAGATGCGAATTGGCTGCGGTTGAATTATCCGTCGCCTTCGAAGTGTTCGCAGTCATGCTGAAAACACGGGACAAGAAGGTGGTGATACGGAACACCCCGGGGAACAAAGGGGCGGAGTTTGTGCTTGAAGAGGTGGAACTCAATGCCTCCTCGGAACTCTGCGGGGTGCTCGTTAGGGCTGCGAGCTGATCACCGCCAAAGCAGCGCCTCGTTCGAGACCCGCACGAGGAAGTCTACGCCAGACGCTCGCGCGTGAACCACACGTAGACCAGGGCGAACAGGAGACCGGCATCGAGAATCAGATGCCAGGTCAGCGACAGGTTACTACTCGCGCTGCCGAAGCAGCCGCAAGAAACGTCAATTCCTTGCATTCTCGCCCAAGCCGTCGCGCCGATAAAGACCACCATCAAAAAAGTCGTAATCGCAACCGCTCCGGCAAAGAGTCGGTGAAAAATAAGCGCTAATCCGCAGAGCACTTCGAGCCACGGCAGATAAAAGGCCATCCGAATTCCAATCGACCACGGCACCATTTGATAGTTGTTGATGTCACTCGCGAAGTGGAGCGGGTCGCGGATTTTCAAAATTCCGGCATAAATGAAAACAACGCCGACCACGATGGCAAGCAAACGCCCCAGGATACCCCGCCAGTCGAAGCGCCCTGACGAATTCGAGTTCTCAGTCATCGGCTGCTCTTCTCCCATTCCTCCCAGCCGCCTTGCAGGACGTAAACATTCTTAACCGCCTCGGGGGAATTTTTCCCGAAAACTTCATTCCGCAATCGCTCGGCCACCTCATGACTGAGATTGCAGGTGAGACGGCTGCAATAGACCACGACTTTCCGGTCGGGAGACCAAGCCGAGAGAACGCCCGGGAGCAAGCTGTCCCAGTCGTCTTCGTTCAAGCGGATCGCGCCCGGCACATGCGCCTTTTCAAAATCAGCCTCGGCCCGCGCGTCGATCCAAAGAACGGTCTCGCCCCACTGCTTCGCTTCCGCCACCGTCACAGGCGCTGAGTCGGTCGGCGGAGCGTGCCACGAGGCTGTGTTCCGATAATAGATGGCCTGGCCGATTGCCGGGAGAAAGGCAAGCCCGAGGAGAAACAGGACTTGCCTAACGAACAAACGGCCCACGGACTAGTTCGCCGATGACTTGGTCTCGGAGGGTTTCTCCGTCGCTGGCTTGGTCTCCGTCGGCTTCTCGGCGCCTGGCTTCGTCTCTGCGGGCTTATCGGCCGTCGGTTTGGCCCGAGCATCCACCCGCAGGTTCGCGTAATAGGTCTTTGCAGGATCCTTTGGAAAATCGGGCTCGATCTTCAACACGGAGTTAATCGGCCGGCCGCTTTCGGTGGGCGTGACGGTGATTTTGAAAGCGTTATCGGTCGGGTCACCGACCTCCGTTTTGATCGACTTGTCGGTCGATGTGACATTCAGCTTTTTCACCGGGAAGTCCTTCCCCACCTTCACCGCGATTGTTTTCGGCTCGAGCTTGTCGGTAGCAGACCAAAAAAGAAACGTCGGCTGAACCTCGAGCAACTGCGGAATCGTTGCGGTCAGAGTCAACAAGGTTGGGTCTGGCTGGTCGTCTGTGACCACGGTGATCGTCTTCTTCTGCACCCCCATGCGATTACCGATAGTGAAAGTGGCGGTGATTTCACCGCTTTCGCCTGGTCCGACCACATCCTTGGCCAGCGCCGCTGTCGTGCATCCGCAGGAAGCACGGACAGATGAGATTTTGACAGGTTTGTCACCGGTATTTTTGTACTTGTAGTGCGCGATCGCCTCCTTGTCGGCCAGGGTGGGATGCAAGTCGGCCGCTTTAGTATCCCAGGTGAGGGTACCGTGCGCGACGCCTTGCACGGCGAGAACCAGTCCAAGGACCGCAGGAAATGTGTAAAGTTTCATAGCATTGATAATAACAGGGTGGGTCAGAAAGAGAAGCCAAAACCCAGGTTTCCGCCAACGGAATCGATGCCGTAATTCGGTTTCTTGATTTCGGCATTTGAAATGTGGCGATACACACCTTCGACATTAATCGACCAGTGATCGTTGACTAAAAAACGGGTGCCCACGCCGGCTTGCAGGTTGAATTCGACCGGCAGACTGATCAGGCCGCGAGATTCGTCCTCGGGAATGTTCGTGTAGACTCCGCCCGCACCAATTTGCATGTAAGGAACAACACGTGCGTGCGGCTGGACGAAATTGTAACGAAAGACCAGGGTTGCTCCCGCCAGCACATCCCCCGGCCCCGTAAAAATACCGCCCACGAAAACTTCACCGAGCGCCTCGAAATTCCCGCTCAAGGGACCTATGTCCCACGGGTCGTTCAGCATGATTCCAAGACGGAGGGAATCCAAGGCGAAATCGATCGACGGCCGCTGGTTTTGGGTGGTGTCGAAAAAGAAGAAGGCGCCCACCATGTTCTCAACCTCCTTCGCGCCGAATGCGAAGCGGTTAGCCGGGGGATTCGGCGCCGGCGTCATCATGGACGGTTCAGTGCCGGCGCGGACGGAAACCGCGCCGAGAAGAACGAGCAGCCACGAAAGAAAACGTGTTTTCAATAGCTGCGCGACAAAACGCGAGCCGCGCAATCTTGTCAAACACGCTGCCGAAGCGTGTCGGGACGTCGCGCCCAAGGCAAATGATCACTAGTCGAAAGCGTTGGCCGCAGCCTTTTCGCTAACGTATTCCGCCACCGCATCGCGCCAATCGCGCGGCGCACGACCAGTCAGTTGCTCATATTTTTCCGTGGCAAGAACCGTGTAAACCGGCCGACGCGCGACGAAATTCTTCATGTCAGCGAGCGAAAGCGCGCCAACGGTTTTGGCCCGCATTGGAAGCCCGACCTGATGGCAACAATCGAGAGCCCACTGCGCATACTCCTGCCAACTGCAGGCTCCCCGGTTTGCCAAATGAAGAATTCCGGCGGCCGTCTCGCGCTCGAAAAACGGTCGCAGTAGTTCTGCGATGTCATGGGTATAAGTCGGGGTCGAGAACTTGTCGGCGACCGCCGCAACCTTTTCTTCGGCTCGTGCGCGCTTCAAAATCGCATCCACAAAACTTGGGCGGTCGGGACCGAAAACCCAGGAAACCCGAACCACGAGGGCGCGGTCGTTCATCTCCAGCACCTGAAGTTCCCCAACTCGCTTCGATTCTCCGTAAACGCTGATGGCAGTCGCTGAATCGTCTTCCGTGTAAGGGGAGCGTTTTTTTCCGTCGAAAACATAGTCGGTGCTGACATGGATGAATCGCGCGTCCTTGGCGCGGCAGATTTCAGCGAGGAGCCGCGGCGCCTCAGCGTTCAACCGCATCGCTTCCTCCCGACGATCCTCACAGTAATCGACGTTCGTTAGGGCAGCAGCGTTGATGAGCACATCAAAATGCTCCCCGGAAATGGTCTCGCGCAAGTGGTCCAAGTTCCCCAAATCCAGCTGGGCATGATTGTAGCCCGCCACTTCGCAGATCGCGGCGTATTCGCGAACGAGTGCGGCTCCCAGCCGACCGCCTGCTCCAATGACAACAACCTTCAGCTTCGCATCCACAAGATCTAAAAAGAGAGAGTCACGACCATCCACCCGCGGCAGCACCCACACAAGCAGGAGATCACCTTGTTGAAGGACGACTCAAACCGCTCCGGCCTAGATATTTCGTTAGTCTTGACACTTGGCCCGGTAATAGCTGACGTTCCACGACTATGAGAGCGATCTGGAAGGGCAGCATCAATTTCGGTCTCGTCTACATCCCGGTCTCCGTCTACCCGGCAACGAAAGAAGAGAAAATCAGTTTCCGGCAATTACGAGCGACCGACCTTAGCCCGATTCGTTACAAGAAAGTGGCTGAGGCCGATCAAAAGGAGGTTCCGGCGGACCAGATCGTCAAGGGCTTCGAATACGAGAAGGGCAAGTGGGTCACTCTCAGTGATGAAGATTTCGAGAAGGTGCAGATCGAATCCACCCACTCGGTTGAGATCACTGATTTTGTTGAGCAAGCGCAGATTAACCCGAAATTTTTCTACAAGCCTTATTTTCTTGAACCGCAAAAAGGCGGCGAGAAAGCGTACGCGCTGCTTCACAAGGCCCTAACCGCTTCCGGAAAGCTCGGCGTGGCGAAGGTCGCAATCCAAAAACGTGAATACCTCGCTGCCGTCAAGCCGGATGGTCTGTTCCTAATTCTCGAGCTCATGCATTTCGCTCATGAAGTCCTCGAGCCAGAATCGCTGCAAAGCGCGTCCGACAAAGCGGTCTCGCCACAGGAATTGAAAATGGCGACCGCATTGATCGATGCGATGACGGCCGAGTGGGATCCGACTAAATACAAAGACCAGTATCAAAATGCGCTGATGGAGTTGATCGAACAGAAAGCGCAAAAGCGGACGCCGGCGGCCGCGCCAGTTGTACCGCGTGCCCAGCCAAATGTCATCGATATGGTCGCGGTTCTTCAGCAGAGCTTGCAGCGAGCAAGTCAGAAAAAGAAGGCTGCACCCAGCCGAACCCCGGCCAAGAGGACAACCGCCAGCCTGGTCAAGCAAAAGCGGAGATCAGTCGCTGCCTAGCTTGGACGGCGGCCGCCGCACCCCTAAGTCGTTCACGTGAGGCGCCATAAGAACGCGGCCACGCAGTAATTGCGTTATCGCTGCTCCCGGTCAGAACTATCGGTAACTCGAGTTTAGGAAACAAAATAGCAGGCTCTGCATGCGAAGCGGGCCCAGCGTGGTAAGTTACAGAGTTCCCGAACGGGCCAGATTTTTTTCCTGATGAAATTCAAAATATTTCTGCTTTTCCCACTTCTTCTCCTGAGCAACCGACTCTGCGGCTATGTGCTTGAGGGAGAATCGTGGACTCGTGATCGCACCGTGGTGATGCAGCTATCGCTCGGCGGGCCCAGAGTGCTGCAGGACGGCTCGGGCTCGTTCAATCAGGTAGCCCTGGATGCTCTCAATATCTGGAACCCCTATATGGAACACTTAGGTCTGGCGGGGATTCTCAATTCACCCGTCGTGCCTATGTCTGACGACGACGAGATGTCTGCGTTTTTCTCAGACAATGTTTTCGGAGACGACTTTGGCAGCGGAGTTCTGGCCGTGACTTTGTATAATTTCCGAGGCACGACCATGGAACAGTCCGACACCGTTTTTAACTCCGCTTGGACTTGGGATTCCTATCGAGGTCCTTTGCAAGGATCTCTGATCGATTTCCGCAGGGTTGCCATCCATGAGTTCGGTCACATGCTGGGACTTGATCATCCCGACGACAAGGGTCAAAACGTCGCCGCGATCATGAATTCCAAGGTCAGCAACATTGACACCGTTCAACCAGATGACATCGCCGGCATAAAAGCGATTTACGACAGTGGCCCTGCTTACCAGTCATCGATCGAAGCTCCGGTCCTACAGAATATTTCCACCCGCGGTTTCATAGGCACCGGGGACAACGTCCTCATCGGCGGGTTTATCGTGCAAGGCACAACCCCGGCCACCGTGATCCTGCGCGCGATTGGTCTGTCACTCGGTGCACAGAGCGTTCTCAATCCACTCGAGGATCCAACGATTACCGTTTTCGATGCGAATCAGCACCAAATCGCAACCAATGATGATTGGTTCGTCAGCCCGGATGCCGAAACCATTGCGAGCTATCACCTTGATCCTCCCAACAGTCGCGAGTCCGCGCTGTATCTCACTTTACAACCAGGTAACTACACCGCGGTCGTGCAAAGCTTTACCGACGCGCAATATCCTCCGACCGTCGGCGTCGGATTATTCGAGCTTTACGACCTTCACACGACAAGCGGAAGCGCGGTTAACATTTCCACCCGCGGTCAGGTGTTCGGCGGAGACAACGTTCTCATAGGTGGCTTCATTGTCGGCGCGCCCGACAACAAGACTATCGTAGCTCGTGCCATCGGACCATCGTTAGGCGGGGCCGGGGTGCTTAACCCCCTGTCCGATCCGACACTAGAATTGCGCGACGGGAATGGCCTCCTCGTGCAATCGAACGATGATTGGGGACAAGGGCCAGACGTTGCGACAATCACCGCCGAGGGTTTGGCGCCAACTGACGCGAAAGAATCCGCCCTCCTCGCCACGCTAACACCAGGGAATTACACTGTCATAGTCAGCGGTGTAGGTTCGGCCACTGGCGTGGCGTTGGTCGAAGTCTACGATCTGAGCGCTTCGCCCTAGCCGAGCTCACGACCACGGGCGGCCGCAGCTTCTACCGCGCGGCAGAGACCATTAGCTGTTCCCTCTTTTTCCATCACCGCAAGTCCGGCGGCCGTCGTGCCTCCCGGAGTGATGACCATGCGACGCAGTTCCTCCGGCGAGAGTCCGCTTTCCAAGGCCAGCTGCGCCGCGCCTCGCACCGTCTGTGTCGCCAAGCCTAACGACGCTTCCGCCGCCAACCCACAGTTTGTCCCTCCCTGCGCCAGCGCTTCAATGACAGTGTAAACAAACGCCGGTCCACTCCCCGCGAGCGCTGTCACGGCGTCGATTTGATCCTCCCTCACTTCCGTCGCAAAACCGATCGCGGAGAAAATCTCGCGCGCCCGCGCCATATCATCTGCCAAAGTGCGGGCGCCCGGCGCAAGAGCCGTCGCCGCCTGGCAAACCGCCGCCGGCGTGTTGGTCATCGCGCGCATGAACCGCGCTTTCGCCTTTTCCTCCATGCTCGCTACCCGAACCCCCGCCGCCAGTGAGATGACCAGCTTGTTTTCAATCGCGTTTGCAATCCCAGCGATCACGTCCAGCACTACGCCCGGTTTCACTCCGATCAGAATCACCTCGGCTTTTTTGGCGATCTCATCATTTCCGGTCGCGACCGCGACCTCCAACTCGTCGCGCAGCGCGGTCCGCGTCGCTTCGAACGGCTCGTGCACCAGAATTTCGCCGGGGGTGCAAAATTTCGCGCGCACCAGACCGCGCATGACCGAGCCAGCCAGTTTGCCGCCACCGATAAAACCGAGCCGATACCGTTGTTCGCTAGTTTGTAAACTCATAGGATGAGCCGATATTAAACGATGGTAAGTGCCGGTGTAAATTTCGGTCTCGATCTCGCCAAAGACATCACGGCTTTGAAGCGCGAGCGGAACGCCGTCATCCTCGCGCACAATTACCAGGTTCCAGAGATTCAGGACGTCGCGGACTTTGTCGGCGACTCGTTAGGACTGAGCTTCCAGGCGGCGAAAACCGACGCCGAAGTTATCCTCTTCTGCGGCGTGCATTTCATGGCTGAGACCGCCAAAATCCTCAATCCGACCAAAAAAGTTGTGCTGCCCGACCTCGATGCCGGCTGCTCGCTTTCCGAATCGTGTCCGCCAGAGAAGCTGGCGCAATTCCTCGACCAGCACGGGGACAAGAAATACTACGTCATTGCCTACATCAATTGCAGCGCTGGCGTAAAAGCGCTGTCGGATGTCATTTGTACAAGCGGCAACGCCGAGAAAATCGTTCGCGCCGCGCCGGCCGATCGCAACGTCCTCTTTGTTCCCGACCAGAACCTCGGTGCGTGGGTGATCGAGCGCACTGGGCGTCCGATGGATCTCTGGCAGGGCAACTGTTATGTCCATGTTGAATTCACCGCGCGTAGCATCGCTGCCATCCACGCCGAGCATCCTGGCGCGCCCGTCGTGGCGCATCCGGAGTGTCCGTACGCGGTCCGGTTGCTCGCGGATGAAGTTTGCTCGACCGAAAAAATGGTCACCTACTGCAAAGAATCGCCGGCGAAGGAAATCATCGTGGTAACCGAAGCCGGCATGCTTCACCGCCTTAAGAAAGAAATTCCCGGCAAGCTCTTCATTCCGGGTCCAACTGATCGCTGCGCTTGCGCGGAATGTCGCTTCATGAAGATGAACACCCTGCAGAAGGCTTACGACGCGCTCCGCAATCTCACGCCTGAAATCATCCTGCCCGAACCACTGCGCAAACGCGCCGAAGCCCCCATTTTGCGCATGCTTCAGCTAAGCCGGTAAAGAGCCTTCGCTAGTTCGGCGCCGCGTGCATCTCCTCATTCCTGGCTGACTGAATGATATATCTTTTCACTTTCAATTCCCCGGATCGTAGAGCTCGGCGCTGGCAAGGTAACTAGGATAACCGCCGGCAACGAGGACCTCTCCGGTGCCGAGTAACGTAGCGGTGTATTCCCACCGGCCTGTGATGAGGTCTCCAGTGGGGACGAATGTTCCAGTCGCTGGATCGTAAAGCTCGGCTGTGGTGGGCGCCCCGGCGTCTTCGTTTGCTGGAAAACCGCCGGCAACAAGTACCGTTCCATTAGGTAGCAATGTCGCCGTGTGCCACCGCCGTTCCGTCTCCATCCTGCCCGTGCTCGTCCATGTGCCGCTCACCGGATCGTACAGTTCCGCACTCGCGAGCAGGCCATAGGCCCTATTCAAACCGCCTGTGACGAGCACCTTCCCATTGGGTAAAAGCGTCGCGGTGTGATCTTCGCGACGTTCGACCAAGCTGCCGGTGTAGGCCCACTTTCCAGAGACGGGATCATAGAGTTCCGCGGTTGTGACCTGGTTGTTAACGAAATTGTAGCCGCCCGCCACGAGCACTTTTCCACTTGGCAATAAGGTCGCGGTGCAGAAGCTACGCGGCTGCTTCATGCTCCCTGTAACTGTCCAGGTGCCAGTAGTTGAATCGTAGAGCTCCGCCCTTCCCGTCTGATCATTCACACCGTAGCCCCCGGCGATGAGCACCTTGCCGTTAGGCAATAGCGTCGCCGTGTGTCCCGCGTGTGCGGAGTTGAGGTTGCCAGTGCGCGACCATGTTCCGCTCGGCGGGTCGAACAAC